>Ga0194038_1001336_pt1 | contig 10644 bp, 9 predicted proteins | sample JunL226m_MetaG_FD_148630 | JGI IMG/M metagenome (GOLD analysis project Ga0194038, IMG submission 148630) | Anoxic zone freshwater microbial communities from boreal shield lake in IISD Experimental Lakes Area, Ontario, Canada - Jun2016-L227-6m | ecosystem: Environmental > Aquatic > Freshwater >...
CTTTTGCGCCATGAATCCGAATAGACATTTAATGACGCTGGATGAATTTACATTCTTCCAAACCAAGCAATTCAAAAACTCAACCGGCGAACTTTCAACCCTTCTAAGAGATATCGGTCTTGCCTGTAAACTGATCAATAAACAAGTCAATAAAGCAGGGCTGACAGAAATTCTGGGCGCTCATGGCGCTGTCAATGTGCAGGGTGAAGAACAAATGAAACTCGATGTGTTTGCCAATGAAGTCATGATTTCGGTCTTAAGGAACAGTGCCGATTGCGCAGGTATCGCATCGGAAGAAAATGATGATATCGTAGTGTTCGAGGACGATCATTCTCTCAACTCAAAATACGTAGTGATGTTTGATCCGTTAGATGGTTCATCGAATATCGATGTAAATGCGTCTATCGGAACGATTTTCTGTATTTACAAACGTATCAGTGAATTAGGAAAGCCTTGCAATATCGATGACTTTCTCCAAAAAGGAAGGAATATCATGGCATCCGGTTATGTTATTTACGGATCAAGCACCATGCTGGTCTACGCATCACGCTTAGGTGTCAATGGTTTTACACTCGAGCAAAGTATCGGCGAATTCTGTCTGTCGCACAAAGACATGCGATGCCCTGTCGATGGGAAGATCTATTCAATCAATCAGGGGAATACATGCAAACTGAACGACAAGTTGAAGTCTTATCTGGATTTTTGCATGGCAGATGATAAAGCCACCCGTCGACCATATTCGCACAGATATATCGGTAGTATGGTGGCCGATCTGCATCGAACACTGATTAAAGGTGGTATTTTTATGTACCCTGAAGATAGAAGCAATCCGAAAGGAAAATTACGTTTGTTGTACGAATGCAATCCTATGAGTCATATCATTGAAATGGCGGGAGGTAAGGGCACTTCCGGAACTGAAAATATTCTGGATATGAAACCTTCGGAGTTACATCAGCGTGTACCAATTTTTATCGGTTCTAAAAATATGGTTGAACAGGCCGTAGCGATGATTTACCAATAATACGAAGTTCGCTTTACGAAGGGGCAGTAATAAATCAGTGTGTCAAGTAGATTCAAGCTAGACTATTCTGAACAGTAAGTTTATTGCAAGGTCAGTTCTCTGAAAATATCTTCAAGAGCTTTGTTGGGATGTTGATTTTGCAAACCGATGAGAGTATCATCAGCTACTATTTTTCCTTTGTTGATGATAATCACTCTATCACACATCGCCTCTACTTCCTGCATGATATGGGTGGAGAGGATGACTGTTTTTTCTTTTCCGAATTTCTTGATCAGTTCCCTGATTTCAACTATCTGATTAGGGTCAAGACCTGATGTAGGTTCATCGAGTATCAACACTTCCGGGTCATGCAACATGGCTTGGGCGATGCCGACCCTTTGTTTATATCCCTTCGATAAGGCGCCAATCTTCTTCTTCTCTTCCACTTTCAAACCGGTATGCTCTATGATATCATTGATCTTCTTTTCGGCGTCCGCCACCTGATGTACTCCGGCCAGAAAGGAAAGATATTCCTTCACATACATCTCCATATATAACGGATTTGATTCTGGAAGGTAACCGATGCGGCGCTGCGTATTCAATACATTCATTGCCACTTCCTCGCCGCATACAAACGCCTTTCCGCCGGTCACAGGTATGTACCCTGTAATCATTTTCATGGTAGTTGATTTGCCAGCACCATTAGGACCTAAGAACCCGACTACTTCACCTTTTTTGATTGTGAATGAGATGGCATCAACGACCGTTTGTTCGCCATAAACCTTGGTTAAATTTTCAACACGTACGGACATACTCACTTTTTTAGTGGCGCAAATCTCGTACTTATTTTTCAGGTATAAGAAGATTTTTTATCAATCTGAGTATTCATGTAATTTTGTTTTACACATTCCCGAATGTTCAAAACTATTTGCCACATTTATCATGCAAAGATTGAAAAGAATCTATTTTCGGAACGAAATAAGCTGAACCGAAAGAATAGATATGAAGGAAACGAAGGAATTAAAAGCACTTTTGCATTTACTTGATGATCCGGATAGGGAAGTGTTCGAGACTGTATCGGACAAGATCATTCATTACGGGAAAGAAGTGATTCCAAAACTTGAAAATCTTTGGGAAAGTACCATGGACGGGAGTGTGCAGGAGAGGATTGAAAATATCATCCATAAAGTGAATTTCAATGATGTTTACATCAATTATGAGAAATGGAACCTCGCCGAAAAACCCGGGTTGCTGAATGGAGCCTTTATTCTGGCCAATTACCGTTATCCTCAGATTGATGAAGAATCGATTCGTAAGACAATCAAAAGTATCTATCAAAGCTGTTGGCTCGAACTGAACAATTACCTGACTCCACTCGAGCAGATCAATATCATCAACAGCATCTTCTATAATATGTACAAGTTCAAGGGGCTTGAACTCGAAGAGAACAAACCAACTCATTATTACCTGAACGATGTTGTGGAATCACGTCAAGGAAACAATTACTCATTGGGATTACTGTATCAGATCATTTGCGAAATGCTCGACATACCGGTTTATGCCATTCAACTTCCTAAACAGTATATTCTTGCCTTTTACGACACGATGTATGATTTTTTCAATAAGGAAAAGCAACCTATTCATAAGATTCAATTTTATATCGACCCTAACAACGGTATGATCTACACGCAAAATGATGTGGACGTTTTTGTCAGCAAATACGATATTGAAACCGATGCGAGCACCTTTCTGCCATTATCCAATAAAGCCATTCTTAATAAGCATATAGGCGCGTTGGTACAGGTTTATCAGTTATTGCAGGAAGACGACAAAGCGAATGAATTGAGGAAGTTGGAGTTGCTTTATACAGGCGATTGATTACATATAACGCTTAACGACCCGTAAGGTATGTGTTCTTTTGCCGCTCTGCCGATTGATGATCCCTTCATGATCGATCAGGTCAACCACTACTTTGCCTGCTTTCTCAGAGGCATGAATAATTTCATCCGGATTCAGCATCACCCCTACATGAGAAATTAACCCATCGGTATTTTCGAAAAAGGCCAGATCACCAATACGGGCATCTTGTATAAAATCGAGTATGACTCCTTGTTTGAATTGTTCAGCAGCAAAACTTGTGAGCGCCATATCATAAAAGCGATAGAAAACCTGACTTAGACCCGAACAATCGATGCCATACGTTGTGACGCCGCCCCACATATAAGGAGCCTCCAGAAAATGAAACAGGATACTTCGCATGGTGTTTTCATCACGCCCGATAGTTTGCATAGTTACAAACCCGTTCTTTTCATCTGCTTGTTCATCATGGAAAGTACCCGGAATGAAGACATCTGAAGCCATATAACCATCTGGATACGAAATTGATAATGGGCTGAAGCTGTAGGTCTCATCATCCGTTTCAACAAACTGTGACTTCAAGGCCCATCCTTTGGTGCCGTTGAATTTATTTCTGATGAATAGCCAGATTTCGTTTTCCTCAATAAGCTCGACCTTGTCGTTCAGCCACAATTGGGTCAGCAGTTCACTCTTGTGCGAGGCTTCCGACATAAGATTGGCCAGACTTACTACGCATTTCATCTTTTTATTCATACAAATGCAAACTTACATGTTTCGATGAGAAATACTTAACACAGCACGTATCAAATACTTCCCTATTTCAACGGTGGTCTTCCACATTTATACTACATTCGTTTCACGAATTGTGGCCACTATACTCAAGAATCATACTGACGACGAACTACTGCAGATTTACCGAGCTAAGAAAAGTGCGGAAGTGATTACCATACTTTTTAACCGCTATTATCATCTGATCTATGGTGTCTGTATGAAGTATCTGAAAAATACGGAGAATGCCAAAGATTCGACCATGCAGATTTTCGAGAAACTGATGGATGATATACCAAAGCATGATATCCAGTTTTTCAAGGCGTGGCTGTACCGTGTGGCACAAAATCACTGTCTGATGCAACTTCGAAGCCGTAAATACAATACGGTGTCTTTTGATGTCATTCAGGAACGGGGTGTGGAATTTGACGAGCACCTGCATCCGGCGATCGCAAAAGAGAAACTGCTGACACAAATGGAACAAGCTATGGCCGAACTGAACGAGGACCAACGAAAATGTGTCGAACTATTTTATCTGGAAAAAAAGACCTATGTCGAGATAATGCAACTTACCGGTTATAACTTTATGCAGGTTAAAAGCCATATTCAAAACGGAAAACGAAATCTTAAAATCAAAATGACAGCCGCAGGCGATGAGTAACTATTCCAACATATGGACACAAAGCAACTGTCTCAGCAAAAGCCAGCTGTTGAATTATATCCGTCAAAAACTGGATCGTGATGAAGTGTATCTCGTTGAAAGCCATCTCAATGATTGTCCGATCTGCTCTGATGCCCTCGATGGTTTGATGGAGGAAGATATACAAATCACAGAGGAGAGTTTGACAGAGGTTAAGACCGATCTTGAAAAGAGAATTCTTGAACGTCACCCTGAAAAGAAAATCACACCTGTAGTGAACAGGCCATTCAAAGAAGCGGAACCTATAAAGCCGGGTGTTTCCATGAAATCGGATAAGCGGTATCGATGGATGGTGGCAGCCAGCCTTTTACTGCTTATGGGACTTGGAGGATATTCCATCTTCTCATATATCAAATCTCAAGATCATCAACTCGCTCAAAATAAGATGGCGGCCGATTCGCAACCGGTGGACTATAACAAACCGAAAGATACCGCCGACAATGAAATCAGGCAGATCAAAAGTATGCCACCGATCAATCGACCTGATGCCGTGGCATCAACTCCGGCTCCTAAGCATGAAGAACATTCCTATAAAAACATACCCGTTGAGCCGCTATCTCCCGCTCGTAATGAAGAGTCTAAAGATGCAGATGTAAGCCAAAGGGAATCAACTGCTCCAGCCGGTGCTGTTGTTAAACAACCCCTTTCTAATGAGAAACAGTCGGTCGATGAACAGGTAAGCAATGCCGCACCTGTAAGCCAGGCAAATGACTATATGGAAGAGAAGAAGGCGGTCGAGCCATATAAAGAAGCACTCGCCAAGAAAAGAAGTTCCACAGGATTAAGCAATTCCAAACCGGCTGCCTTCAATCAAAGCAGTAATCAGATGTCTTATCCTCATCAACCGAATAATGTCTATCAGAATAATGCCTATCGGAATGCTGAAACCATCGAGGCCGAAGATCCATTGGCATCAAAGGATGCTAAACAACGACAAAATAATTATGAGATCGCCATGCAATATGTCAATGGCGGTGAATACAGAAAAAGCATACCTTATTTTGAAAAAGCCTTGAAAAACACACAAGGGATTGAGAAGGAGGATATTCAGTTTCAACTGGCCGAAGCTTATCTCAAAGCCGGTATGGACCGTAAAGCCGAAAGGCTGTTTGAAACTCTGGCTGCGGGAACTAAATACAAAACCGAAGCCACAGAAAAGCTTAGGAAATTAACCAAATAAGATTGTCGTTCAGAAGTGTGTCTATTGTCCTTCTTCGTTGATCGGTTCAATGCTGACCGTTTCCGCTTCTTTTATCTTGAGAAAATACTCTTCAACCGATTTCAGTGCCTTGCCTGTTTGCTGTAACATCGTTTTGTGTTTACCTGCCTTGCTGATGAGTATCCCGATAAAAATAAACAAGAGTCCGATGATGATGACCAAGGCCTTGACCGCGATATTGAAGGTCTCGATTTCGCCTTTACTGGTCATAGCCGCCTCATAGACCCGCTTGCTGATGATTTCACCCAAAATATGAAATGGAAATACAGTATTCATGATCATTGCAAACGCAAACGATGCCAGCCCTAACAGATAGAAGAAAATAACCGTTACATGATTCAATCCTTTATTGATGACAAACAAGGCCTGATGACTGTACAACGTATTTACAAGAGGTGAAACGGTTTCCAGCATCCGGCCGGCATCCTTTGATTGTTGTTCTGTTGTCAGCAGCACCTTTTTGTTTGAACCGAACATCGTTTTGGAATTTTTAATTGAAATAAAAGCCGAGTGAAGATTTGTTGTAGTTTAGCGCAAAATTTAAAACATGAAACTTAGTTATTTAGTGCTTTTCTCAGGCATGGCCCTTTTAGGCGCATGTAAAGATAAGGAATCTGCGCCGAACAAAAGTGCCGGTTCACCCGACGATGTATTAAGCTCGCACATCGACACGACCGTGCATCCCGGAGATGATTTCTTCGGATACGCCAACGGTGGCTGGTTGAAAAATAACCCGATCCCTAAAAGCGAAAGCGGGTGGGGGATTTTCAATCTGGTGGCTGATGAAAATTATGCCCAGATTAAAAAAATAAGCGAAGATGCCAGTGCGGCCAAGAGCGCGACAGGAACTCCACAGCAACAGATCGGTGATTTCTTTTATTGCGGTATGGATTCTGCTTCGGTAGAGAAAAATGGGATCAGCCCGTTGAAGGATCAGCTCGCCAAGATAGAAGCCATCAAGTCTAAGGCAGATCTGGTGAATGTGTTTACTGAATTGCAGCTTAGTGGTGTGGGACCTGCCTATTCTATCAATGTGGGACAGGATATGAAACTAAGTGATAAGAACAGTGTCTATCTGAGTCAGGGTGGTTTGGGTCTGCCTGATCGCGATTATTATTTCAATATGGATGCCCGCACCCAGAATATCCGTGCTGAATACCTGAAGCATATCACAAATATCCTAACGCTGGTTGATAAGGATAGTAATAAAGCAAAGGCAGAAAGCAATATCATATTAAAACTCGAAACCAGTCTCGCTTCAGCCCATAAGAAACTCGAAGACTTACGCGACCCTTATGCCAACTATCATAAGATGAGCATGGCTGAACTCAATGCACTGACCTCTGCGATCAACTGGAAAGAGGCCTTCACGAAAATGAATATCAAGAGCGATACCGTTATCGTTGGGCAGCCTGCATTCTATTCCAAGCTCAATGCATTGATCAATACCGAACCTATCGATCACTGGAAAGCCTATCTCAGATGGCAACTCGTTTCATCCTATGCACCTTATCTCAGCTCGGCGTTTGATAAAGAGAATTTCAATTTCTATTACAAGACCCTCAATGGCTCCAAGGAGCAACGTCCGCGTTGGAAGCGTGTATTGGATGCGCAGGAGAATGCCATAGGTGACGCACTCGGTCAATTATTCGTGAAAGAATATTTCCCTGAGAAAACCAAGAAGCGTTACGATAATCTGGTGGAGCAAATCGTGATCAGCTATCGCGAACATATTCAGAAACTGGATTGGATGAGCGACAGTACCAAACAAAAAGCCCTGACCAAACTCAATGCCATTACCAAGAAAGTAGGTTATCCGTCAAAATGGAAAGACTATTCGAAGATGGATATCGGTAAGGAATCGTATTGCAAGAATGTAATGGAAGCCAGGAAATGGCGATTCAATTATGAAGCAGAAAAACTGACCAAGCCTGTCGATCGTACCGAATGGACTATGACACCGCAGACCTATAACGCCTATTACAATCCTTCTAACAACGAGATCGTATTGCCAGCAGCCATCTTTACTTCGCCAGGGTATAAAGATGAAGATATTGATGATGCCGTTATCTACGGTTATGTGGGTGCTTCCACTATTGGACACGAATTGACCCATGGATTTGATGATGAAGGTCGTCAGTTTGATGAAAAAGGCAACCTGAAAAACTGGTGGAGCAAGGAAGATGCTGCGAAGTTCAAAGCCAAGGCTGATCTGCTGGTCGATCAGTTCAATAAGTTTGTAGTCCTCGACAGTCTGCATCCGAATGGAAAAGCTTCGTTGGGTGAAAACATCGCCGATCTGGGCGGTATCGTCATTGCGCTTGATGCCTTCAAAAAGACCGCTCAATACAAGGAAGGGAAGAGCATACATGGCCTTACACCTTTACAGCGTTATTTCATGGGGTATGCTTATGGATGGATGCAAACCCGTACACCCGAGAAACTGGCTTCGCAGCTGATGACCGATGTGCATGCACCGATCTTCCTTCGTGTGAACGGACCTATGAGTAACTGCGATGAATGGTATCGTGTGTTCAATGTCAGTCCATCAAATAAATTGTACAGGGATAGTCTGAGCCGAGTTAGGATCTGGTAGAGGAATGAACTTAAATTGCTAGCATAAAAGGCGAAGAGAATTGACAGGCTCTTCGCCTTTTTTTGTGGCATTGGCCCTTCGCAGAATACGTTCATCCATTGGCTAGAAACAATCATCAGTCGGCTAAATACAATCGTTTATTCGCTAGAAACAATCATTAGCCAGCTAAATACAATCGTTTATTCGCTAGAAACAATCATTAGCCAGCTAAATACAATCGTTTATTCGCTAGAAACAATCATTAGCCAGCTAAATACAATCGTTTATTCGCTAGAAACAATCATTAGCCAACTAAATACAATCGTTTATTCGCTAGAAACAATCATCAGTCGGCTAAATACAATCGTTTATTCGCTAGAAACAATCATCAGTCGGCTAAATACAATCGTTTATTCGCTAGAAACAATCATTAGTCAGCTAAATACAATCGTTTATTAACCAAACAGCTTTGCCATATCGAGAGAAGCTGTTGCACAATACATACGCTTCTTTCTCGTTCATGTCGAATCTGTCGAGACTGAAGGTTCACAAGTCACGGAATGAGTTATTGCGGCATCCAATGCATTATTTTGTCATCACAGAATCGGCCGCCATCGGGACACTTGTGTTATAAATGTCGTAAAAAACCTGCCACTTACCGTCTTTCTGTTTTTTCCAGATTTCAATGTATTTCCCACGGTCAAGCTCCACTCCGGCGTTTGTAGACATTTTTACTGTTCCATGAACATAAGCCAGACTGTCACTGCCATTAATATCCACAAGAGTCGGGGTTACATTAAAATCGGTTCCAAATCTTGAAATGTCTGCTGTAATTGCATCGCGTCCTTTTATTGCATCGCTATTAGGGTACAATATGGTTGCATCTTCGGCATAATAAGAAGTTACATACGCTTTGAAATCTTTTGTTTTATTAAATGCCTGATTCACATCAGTTGCTACTTTAGTAATAGCTGCTTTGTCAACGTCTGAGAATGATGCTGTTCCTGGATTGGTGCATGAACTAAAACCTAACGCAAGGATTAAGCTTGTAAATAATGACAACATGATTTTTTTCATAATACAATTACTTTATTTTTTTATTCCTACTCTTTTACGGATTTTCGGATGCTTCCCTCAATTATTTATTTTTATGTATCCAATGATTTGAATCTCCACAAACCATCTATTTTATTTTGTGAAGAAGGTTTGCGGGGACGCAGTCCCCGGATTCAAGGTGGTTTTGGCCACATAAAAGTAATCGAATAGCTGAAGAAAGTACTATCATCTTCACTATTTCTACCCTGTTCTACGAAGCGTCTTTAGCTTCGTGGATAGATATGGCTTATAGCGATGAACGAATCGATATTCAAGTTTTCTCCCAATGGAAATTTAGCTGGTTGCTGAAGGGAAAAGAATAAGACTCCGAGGCCAGGGACGCTCTTCGATGAATGGGACTTTTATTAAGTCACTTTTCCTGTGTTGATGGGATACAGGTTGCAAACTGGCGCCATTAAAGTATACGTAAACTAGTGGGGGAGAGCTAAGAGTAGAGTCCCCTGGTCTAGCGCGAGATTGAGGCGTTGCCCATTTGCTGGCATCTCGTGCTTTCTATATATCGATCTTCAAATACAGAAAGATAATGAATGGAAATTTGCAATACAGCACGAGAAGCTAACGCACAATTCCCACGCCTCATTCTCGCGCCAGTGGGATAGTTGTCCTAAATCAACATTAGAACCTGCACTTCTGCTACCCTCATTCTCGCGCCAGTGGGGGGAGATAAGAAATACAAGAATTAAGTTATTTTAATTAACACTATCTTTACTCTAAAATATTTTATTATGAAAAAATCAATACTATTTGGCACATTCATTTTGTTGGCTTTTACCAGTTGCCGAAAAACCTGGACATGCGAATGTACTAGCTTATATAATGGTGGCCAATCGATATCAAAAACAACCATTCATAAAGAAACGAAAAAAAATGCAACCACGGAATGCTCTAATTATGAATTTAATTATAAGCAACAATCGGGAGCAAATGCAATAATTAGTTGTCAAATAAAATAAATTCATATTGATATGAATTTAAAACCTCATTCTCGCGCCAGTGGGGGGCGTTGCCCATGTGCTGGCATCTCGTGTTTTCAAAATATCTTTATCAAGTCATCAATTACCCTGCTATCTTTTTGATTGGCAACTTACCTTCCATATCAAAATAATAATCTCTTGCACTTGAATATAGATATTCTTCAGGCTTATCTACAAAACCTGCTACGACAGGATTGTTATGAATATACGACAAACGTTGCCATACAATGTCTATCGTGTCTAACACTATCGGATGATTATCTTGTATCCAAAATTGAAAATTTGCATTTTGATTATTGCTCTTGCCTACTTGTTCCATCATTGACAACATCCATTCTCTTCTGCTTTCTTGCTTATTTTGTTTAATGGCTTCCTTTAATTTCTCGGAAGTATGTATCCCCGATGCTAACCCCTTCTTCATAAAGCCGTCTACTT
>Ga0194038_1001344_pt1 | contig 10609 bp, 1 predicted proteins | sample JunL226m_MetaG_FD_148630 | JGI IMG/M metagenome (GOLD analysis project Ga0194038, IMG submission 148630) | Anoxic zone freshwater microbial communities from boreal shield lake in IISD Experimental Lakes Area, Ontario, Canada - Jun2016-L227-6m | ecosystem: Environmental > Aquatic > Freshwater >...
CAGTAGCGTTACCGATACTCGTACTTGCAGTAGTGCTGGTTCCAATAGTGATACTGCCGTTGGTGTTAACTCCTGCGCCACCATTGATCGCCACACTACCACCAATAGAAGTAGTTGCAGTTCCAGTAGATGCTCCACCCTGCAATGTTAAACTTCCACCAGTTACTGTAACTGCTCCTGTTGCACCCGTAGCAGAGCCGCCACTTATAGTAGTATTGCCGCCAGTAGGTGAAGTATTGAAGACAGCACCATAATTTCCTGCTCCACCTGCAATACTTACCGCACCGCCATTAGATAGAGAGCCGCCTCCACCACCTATAGTAACTGCACCACCGATACCATAAAAGCCACCTCCGCCTGCAATGTTAACAGCGCCGCCATTCGCAGCCGTACTTATTTGACCAGTATCGCCACCATACAGGTTAAGAACTCCACCAGTACCACTAGTAGAGCCGCCCTTACCTGCTCTTAGCGTCACTTGGGCGCCAGTAGTTGCACCTGTTGAGTCAACACCTTGGATCGTGTTAGAAGTACTGTTATTAAGAACTACCGTACCGGCTACAGTTGTGTTGCCAGAAATGTCTACTTTTAGTTTGGATGTACCATTGGATTGGAAGTTCAAGAAATCTGCAGTAGAACCTGCTCCTGTGTTAGGAGCGTTAAGTCCAATATATGTACCGCCGGTATTTGCAGTGGAGTTGCCGCCTGCTATTGCACTACCAATTCGTATGAGTGAGGATGTAGCGCTTGCTGTTGGAGCACCAGAAACAGACAGGGCTGTAGCACCTGTATTAGATGCTGTTAATAGTCCTGAGAAGGTTGGGTTGTTAGCTATGCTTAGAGAGTTACATGTACCACCAGATCCTAGAGTTATGGTGTTGCCGGTGCCGCTTAGGTTGCCGGTGCCACTAGGACAAATGAGTGTAGTGTTGCCCTGCACAGATGTATTGGCAGTAGAGCCGTAGGCTACAGATATTGTTGGAGTACTACCTGCTCCTGTGTTTCCAGTTGTTGTTAGTCCTGTTAGTGTTCCTAGGTTTTGGATGTAGCTACCGGTTGTGTCGGTGCCCAAGGCAACCTTGTTTCCACCACTTAGTACGCCAGCTGTGGCTTTTACGATTCCGTTTGTTAGCCCAGAAACGGTCAATTGACCACCAATAGTAGTTGGTATGAAGTTACTGCCAATGTTAACACTACTAGCGTTTCCTGTTCCTATATAGACTGAGCCACTACTATTGGCTCCATAGCCTGTGTCAATGACCACACTTCCAGAATTGAAGTCAGAATTACCTGATGCCATAATCATGTTTTGGCTGTCACCAGTAGTATTATCTGGGGTACTAAGGATGCCAAGGCCTGATCTGCCAGATATATTTACCCTGCCATTACCGTAGTATGTATCGAGAGTATCTACGCTTAATATAGGGGTGGTGTATGAGTCTCTGACTGCGAAGGCCTCGGTAGAATCATTGACAGGTAGTACTGATAGTTGCTGCATTTCTGCCGATACTGCGTACATGCTAGTCGCATTAAGAGTGGGCGTCTCTATGTAATCAGTTGCGGCTATAGTGCCGGCATTTACTCCTAGTGAGGTCATTAGCCCTGAGAAGGTTGGGTTGTTAACCATGCTTAGAGAGTTACATGTGCCGCCAGAGCCAAGTGTGATGGTGTTACCGGTGCCACTTAGGTTGCCAGTGCCACTAGGACAGATGAGTGTAGTGTTGCCCTGAACGGATGTATTGGCAGTAGAGCCGTAGGCTACAGATATTGCTGGAGTAGAGCCGGCTCCGGTGTTGCCTGTTGTAGTTAGTCCAGTTAGTGATCCTAGGTTCTGTATGTAGCTGCCCGTTGTGTCGGTTCCTAGAGTTACTGTGTTGCCGCCACTTAGTACGCCAGCATTAGATTTTACTATGCCGTTTGCAAGTCCAGAAACGGTCAATTGACCACCCACGGTCACGTTATTAAGCTTGGTAATGTTTGAATAAATTTGTGTAGAATCGAAATCTGAGTTTTGAACAAAATTTGTACTCAATGCCCCTGTCGCAGAGCTCCTAATCAGGCCCGTTCCTAGTCCAGAAAATGTAACTTGCCCGTCAGTTGATAGGCTTCCGGCAGTCACTTGGCCGGTAAATGTTGGGTTGTTAGAAATGCCAAGTGAATTACATGTTCCACCTGCCCCAACCGTTACACTATTGCCCCCTCCAGTCAGGTTGCCTGTACCGCTTGGACAAATTACTGCCTTATTTCCTTCTGCAGCAGTACCGGCAGTGCTGCCGTAATTAACGCTCAAAGTTTGGTCGGTACCAGACGTTGAACTGCTCATACCGGTGCCGGCGATAATCGTGTTTCCACCAGTGTTATATGTTGTATTGTATACATTAGTAGTGTTGTAAGCATTAGTACTATATTGATTATAGATAGTATTTGTAATTGGGTTATTGGCGAGCTTTTTCTGTACTTCCTTGCTAAGATTTCCGAAGTCTATAGTTTCGCTGGCTAGTTTGGCCCCTGTTATTGTGCGATCTATAATGTTTGCTCCGTCTATCGGGGTGGCTGGCTTGGCGGCGGCTTGACGAGTGTTGCTTGCTACTGGAGTGGTCTGGGGTGATGATACGTTGTTGAAAGTTTTCCAAGGGGTTATAAGTAGTGCGATGGTGGCGACGGCGGCCAATATACCTCCAAAGAACGGATGAGGTATTTCTGCGGGGCTGATATAGCCTTCATTTTCGTCTTCTAAGAAATTTTCAGCCTGTTCTAGGCGCTTTTCGGCTTCTTGTTGCACCATTTCACTTAAGCTTGGGCTGGCGGCTTTAGAAGCTTTCCTGGAGGCTTTAAGCTGTTTGTAGGTATCGATTGACTCTTGGTTAAAGAGGTATTTGCCGTTATCTCCTCTTTGGCCCACCAGTTCACCCTTTTGCTGCAATCGCCTAACTGATGATTCAGATATCCTTAGCTGTTTAGCTGTAGCGGCAGTAGAAAGTGGCTTGGCAGTGCTCAATTTCTCTAAATCGGCTACCTTGAAGCTGCGATTTTTGCCATCTAGCCTCTCAGCTTTGATCTTTCCTGCCTTCTCCCAACGCCTTAGAGTAGCAATAGATACACCTAGCAACTCAGAAGCCTGCCCTATAGAGCAGTATCTCGTATTTTTTGAGCTTTTTTTGATCTGTTTTGTCTGGCCAGACACTTTATTTTCCTTTTTGCTATGTGTACATTTGCTTTCAGCGTATCTGTTATTGACAGCTGATGCGTAGTATAAACGTAAGCGTATTTTTGTGCAAGAAAAATATCATTTTTGTATTCAAGATTTTGGTCCGACAACGCGTTATTACTGCCTATATCATAAATGGTATAAATTTTTTGTATACTCAATTCACCTATAAAGATTATTTCACGCTAAAAATAAAAAGATGTCAAAAAGATAAAAGCCATCCTTTCGGATGGCTCTCATATAATTTGGCACCTTGCTATCTTCCCAGGGGTGAACCCCAAGTATTGTAACCGCCATGAGGCTTAACTGCTGTGTTCGGGATGGGAACAGGTGTTGCCCTCACGCTATGGGCACCAATAACGACTTACTGTAATGGTAGTAAACCCTTATTGATGCCTATAGCTGCTGCTACATTTGGCAAGGTGACGATAAGTATTCGATCTAAGACTTATTATTTGTTGCTGATTTGCTGTAATTTATGGACAAACTTCTATTTGTCGGTAATTCATTGCTGATTATTACCAATAACTAGTCAATTGCTCCCTTTGACCCAAGTTCTATAAAAGAACAGGTCAAAGGTCGTAAAAAGTCAATGGCCCTATTAGTACGCTTCGGCTACACATGTTACCATGCTTCCACCTTGCGCCTATCAACCTGATAGTCTTTCAGGGGGCTCCATAGGGAAATCTAATCTTGAAGTCAGTTTCGCGCTTAATATGCTTTCAGCGCTTATCTATTCCGCACGATAGCTACTCAACAATGCCCTTGGTAGAACAATTGATACACCAGCGGTGCGTTCAACCCGGTCCTCTCGTACTAGGGTCAAATCTCCTCAAATTTCCTGACGTCCACAGCGGATATAAACCGAACTGTCTCACGACGTTCTGAACCCAGCTCACGTACCTCTTTAACCGGCGAACAGCCGGACCCTTGGGACCTGCTCCAGCCCCAGGATGAGATGAGCCGACATCGAGGTGCCAAACCGCGCCGTCTATGTGAACTATTGGGCGCGATAAGCCTGTTATCCCCGGCGTAACTTTTATCCGATAGCGCTGCCGATACCACACTCATGTACAAATGTACTGACAGCGGAAAACTTACTCCGACTTTCGTCCCTGCTTGGATTGTATTCCTCACAGTCAAGCTAGCTTATGCGTATGCACTATCACTACGATTTCCATCCGTAGTTAGCTAACCTTTGAACGCCTCCGGTACTCTTTAGGAGGCAACCGCCCCAGTTAAACTACCCACCAGACACGGTCCCAGAACCAGAAACTAGCCGCGAACTCCTTGGTGGTTGCGATTCAAGCTTGTTTGTCATAGACCGTTTTTTAGGTCTTATGACAAATATGCTTGATATCGCTATTCAAGGATTCGTAGATAGATTGTGGTCCTGGTGAGAACAAGATCATAACAAGGGTGGTATTTCACTGGTGACTCCACCAAGGCTAGCGCCTCGGCTTCAAAGTCTCCCACCTAAGCTACACATGTTATAACCCGGCTCAATGCCAAGCTGTAGTAAAGCTGCACGGGGTCTTTTCGTCCTGCTGCGGACAGACGGCATCTTTACCGTCAATGCACTTTCACCGAGCTCTTCGTCGAGACAGTACCCATATCATTACGCCATTCGTGCAGGTCAGAACTTACCTGACAAGGAATTTCGCTACCTTAGGACGGTTATAGTTACCGCCGCCGTTCACCGGGGCTTCAGTTCGAAGCGTGAACCTCTCACCTTAACCTTCCGGCACCGGGCAGGCGTCAGCCCGTATACATCCACTTTCGTGTTAGCACAGACCTATGTTTTTGGTAAACAGTTGCATGGGTTCCTTAGCTGCGGCCCCCTCACTCTATCAACCACGATAGATTGAGTATTTAGGGTCAGCTTTCTTTTGTACTCTCGATTAATTACTCGTAAAGAACCATTTATAAGAAGTTAAAAACTTATAAATGGATTTTGGTTCATTCGTTTTCTAAAGAAAACTGGCATTCAATATCCTCATCCTGTGATTAACACAGTGAGGGGGCAGGCCTTATTCCGAAGTTACGGCCGCTTGTTTGCCGAGTTCCTTGACGAAGAATCACTCGTACCCCTTGGTCTTCTCGACCTGAGCACCTGTGTCGGTTTGCGGTACGGATAGTGTAATCCACGCGTTAGGTAGCTTTTCTAGTCAGTACTTTTACCGGAATTACGTCTAAAGACGCTCTCATTCGTTCGTATTTCTCGAACTTAGACGGGTATAACCATGAACCCGCTCCGACTAATATACCGCGCACGCCTAACAAAATTACACTAGTACGGGAATATTAACCCGTTGTCCATCGCCTACGCTACGCGCCTCGGCTTAGGACCGACTAACCCTGGGACGATTATCGTGGCCCAGGAAACCTTGCTCTTTCGGGGGGCAGGATTCTCACCTGCCTTATGGTTACTCATTCCAACATTCTCACTTGATAGCGCTCCACCGGTCCTCACAGATCCGACTTCAACGCCCTATCAACGCTCCTCTACCACGCATGTCTAAAAAGACACACATCCTCAGCTTCGGTACTATGCTTAGCCCCGTTACATTTTCCGCGCGAAATCTCTTGACGAGTGAGCTGTTACGCACTCTTTAAATGAATGGCTGCTTCTAAGCCAACATCCTCGTTGTTTAAGAAATCTCACCTCGTTTCCCACTTAGCATAGATTTAGGGACCTTAGCTGGAGGTCTGGGCTGTTTCCCTTTTGAGCGACGAGCTTAGCCCCGCCGTTCTAACTGCCGTAGTTCCACAGATAGTATTCGTAGTTTGTCAAGGGTGGGTAATCTTGCGACCCCCAGTCCGAAACAGAGCTCTACCCCTACCTGCTACCGTACGACGCTAGCCCTAAAGCTATTTCGAGGAGAACCAGCTATCTCCAGGTTCGATTGGCATTTCACCTCTAACCACAGGTCATCCGGGCATTTTGAAACATGCTACGGTTCGGTCCTCCACGTACTTTTACATACGCTTCAACCTGCCCATGGTTAGGTCACCTGGTTTCGGGTCTATTCACTACTACTCGGTCGGCCTATTCAGCCTCGCTTTCACTGCGCCTCCGACAAATGTCTTAAGCTTGCAGCAGCAAATAACTCGTTGGATCGTTCTACAAAAAGCACGCTGTCACACCATAAAGGTGCTCCAACTCCTTGTACGCACACAATTTCAGGATCTATTTCACTCCCCTTCCGGGGTTCTTTTAACCTTTCCCTCACGGTACTTGTACACTATCGATCGTAAGATATATTTAGCCTTGGAGGGTGGCCCCTCCGGATTCAATCAGGGTTTCACGTGTCCCGACCTACTCAACACGATGAAATAATACAAACCGAAGTTTGAATCATTTCACCAGACCTTAAAAAGATCTTGTAAATAATAAAGTCCGTAACACTTGGCATACCAGGCTTTCACTGTCTATGGCGTGTCTTTCCAAACACTTCTGCTCGCATTACGATTTTTTTACTTTATGAAAGCTGGTGTTAGCGCTTTCTTCCTTATGCTGCCGATCGACAACAATCGATCTGGTAGCAAAAGGTTATTTACAGGTTACAACCCCTTATAGAGCATTCGTCTAACAACTTATTTGCCCTGTAATAAATTACCAGGCAAAAGCTTATAAGGTTTGGGCTCTTCCGCGTTCGCTCGCCACTACTTACGGAATCATTGGTTATTTTCTCTTCCTCGGGGTACTAAGATGTTTCAGTTCCCCCGGTTACCGCTCTCCTATCCTATATATTCAGATTGGCGCAACCAGACATAACTCTGGCTAGGTTTCCCCATTCGGACATCTCCGGATCAAAACATATTTGGCTGTTCCCCGGAGCTTTTCGCAGCTCATCACGTCCTTCATCGGTATCTTACGTCAAGGCATTCATTGTGCGCGCTTGAGTAACTTTTTACGTTACGACAATCAGATAAATCTGATCGTCAGTGCAATTGACTAGTTATTGGCGATCACCAGCTTAGATAAATCTAAGTAGTTACTTCCAATAGCCGTTTGTCTTTAATTTGATGCCTACATATTTAAATGTGACATCAAGAAATTTGCTTATCTCTCTTTACTTATCTCCAAATTGTTAAGGTACCGTAAACTCCTATGGTCGATATTCATCAATACAGTTTGTAAAATACACCCTAGTACTTCTGAACTCGATATGCTTGAGTTTACGCTGGAAACTCGTCTTGGCTGCTTAACTTAGCGACTTATCTACTAGCCTCTACTTAAACTCAAGCACTCGCATAATCATAGCAAAAATAACAGAGGCGGTCAAGCATCTAGTGGTGTCAAACTTGCTACACTTTGTAAGGTGTAAAAGATTACCCTGTTTATATTGCTCAGATCGATTTAACTTGTGTTTTATCTGTTTTTTGGGTAAAATACATCGGTGCCAAACCGAAGTTCGTTAGATTCTAGCGAACAAAGGTCACATACAGTCGTACTACCGACACCATGAAGGTAGTGCGACTTCAATAAATGGGGACATAGCTCAGTTGGCTAGAGCACCTGCTTTGCAAGCAGGGGGTCCGGGGTTCGAGTCCCCGTGTCTCCACCATTTAACAATTTTTAAGGGCGATTAGCTCAGTTGGTTAGAGCGCGTCACTGATAATGACGAGGTCGGAGGTTCGAGTCCCTCATCGCCCACCAAAAATAAGTCTTCAAGAAATTGAAGGCTTTTTTATTTATTAAGCTAACCTAAATATGCTCTATTTTTTATCGTCATAATACCTGCCGCCAAAAGAAATATTACCAGCTATGTAGTCTTTTACACCTTTCAGAGGATCGTTGATGTTACCAACTGCTAAGTATTTGCGTATACTGGAAGTGAATACTTCGCGTACTTCTTCTGGGCTCCAGCCGGTTTTTTCGGCTATGGCTTGATCTGTTAGTAGGTCTATGTTGTCTTTGACTCTTTCTAGAGCAGCTAGAGGATCGTTGATGTTAACAACTGCTAAGCGTTTGCGTATACTGGAAGTGAATACTTCGCGTACTTCTTCTGGGCTCCAGCCGGTTTTTTCGGCTATGGCTTGATCTGTTAGTAGGTCTATGTTGTCTTTGACTCTTTCTAGAGCAGCTAGAGGATCGTTGATGTTATTAACTGCTAAGTATTTGCGTATACCAGAAGTGAATACTTCGCGTACTTCTTCTGGGCTCCAGCCGGTTTTTTCGGCTATGGCTTGATCTGTTAGTAGGTCTATGTTGTCTTTGACTCTTTCTAGAGCAGCTAGAGGATCGTTGATGTTATTAACTACTAAGCGTTTGCGTAGGCTGGAAGTGAATACTTCGCGTACTTCTTCTGGGCTCCAGCCGGTTTTTTCGGTAATGGCTTGATCTGTTAGTAGGTCTATGTTGTCTTTGACTCTTTCTAGAGCAGCTAGAGGATCGTTGATGTTATGAACTGCTAAGTATTTGCGTAGGCTGGAAGTGAATACTTCCATCAATTCGCCAATTTCGGCTTCCTCCATGCCCAGTTCTACAAAATGCTTGTTGATGATGGTACCGTCAAACCACTGAATGGTAAACTCAGGTCCCCAATTTGAAACAATTTTAGTAATATCTTTTTTTTCTGTTTCCTTAATTCTGTCAGGGTTGCCGATAAATGCTGGCATTGCTTTCATAACTGCAGCTGCTGTCTCAACAACTATACTTCGTTGACTCAATAGATGGGCTTCACGTATTTCTTGATCTGAAGATTGAGGATTGCGATTATTCATAATGAAAGGATAGTCTCTTCTATATAAACCAAGTTCGAAATTGGCTATACATTGAGATGTTATTTCAGTTACTAGACTCTGGTAATTAGAATCTAAAAAAGAAAAGATGGCGCTGCCCTCGGGTGCGTTAGGGTCACGAGATAATCTTTGATGATCTGAGAGTATTTCTCTGACCTTGGTCTGAGCTACGGACTGCTGTGTTTCTAGTTCTTCACCCCTCTTACCGCTTTTTCTTGTCGTACGATACAGTCCCGCCAGTCCAATATCTGGTTCGGGTGGCTGGGGTTCATACGGTAATTCCCCTCGGAACAAAGCGTCCTCGGCATGCTCGCGGTTTCCAACTAAGTCTTCATGGGAAGGTGTCGATGTTTTGTCTTTTTCGTCCATGTATTAGATTATACATCAAGTGCTTTATGGTCTAACAAAAAAAGCCCTCTCGCAAAAGTTGGGCTCTTTTTATAGTTAAAAACTAAGTAGTGCAAATACAACGTCATCCATAACATCCAGCATCTGATATCTTGTCCAGCGAACTGGAGAAGTAGATTGTCAGTGCTGAAAAAAACAATCTACCAAGATCGACCTAGCTCGCACTGGATTGCTCCGTAATGCTGCTAGTTTTCTCCCTAGAAAGGAGGTAATCCATCCGCAGCTTCCGCTACGGATACCTTGTTACGACTTAACCCCAATCATCTCCCCTACCTTAGGGCTAGGCAAGCTAGCACGTCAGGTATTGGCGACTTTCATGGTTTGACGGGCGGTGTGTACAAGACCCGGGAACGTATTCACGGTAGTATAGCTGACCTACCGTTACTAGCGATTCCGACTTCAAGCAGGCGAGTTTCAGCCTGCTATCCGAACTGAGACCGGCTTTGATGGGATTTGCTCCGTCTCGCGACTTGGCTGCCCTTTGTACCGGCCATTGTAGCGTGTTTGTAGCCCCAGACATAAGGGTAATACTGACCTGACATCATCCCCTCCTTCCTCCCTGTTACCAGGGCAGTCTAGCTAGAAAAATTCAACTAACTACAAGGGTTGCGCTCGTTAATGGACTTAACCAAACATCTCACGACACGAGCTGACGACGGCCATGCAACACCTGTCACTTGGCTCAATAAAGCACTCTTGCCTTTCGGCAAAATTCCAAGGATGTCAAGCCTGGGTAAGGTTCTTCGCTTATCATCGAATTAAACAACACGCTCCACCGCTTGTGCGGGTCCCCGTCAATTCCTTTATGTTTTAGTCTTGCGACCGTACTCCACAGGCGGGATGCTTAACGCGTTAGCTTCGCTACTACCGGGGTCGATACCGATAACAGCTAGCATCCATCGTTTACGGCGTGGACTACCGGGGTATCTAATCCCGTTTGCTACCCACGCTTTCGTGCCTTAGTGTCAGGAATGAGCCAGTTATCTGCCTACGCCATCGGTGTTCCTCCTAATATCTACGGATTTCACTCCTACACTAGGAATTCCAATAACCTCTCTCATCCTCTAGCTTTGCAGTTTAGATAATGTTTATTCGGTTGAGCCGAACGCTTTCACTATCCACTTGCAATGCCACCTACGCAACTCTTTACGCCCAGTAATTCCGGATAACGCTTGGATCCTCCGTATGACCGCGGCTGCTGGCACGGAGTTAGCCGATCCTTATTCATATGCTACCGTCATAATC
>Ga0194038_1001346_pt1 | contig 10601 bp, 11 predicted proteins | sample JunL226m_MetaG_FD_148630 | JGI IMG/M metagenome (GOLD analysis project Ga0194038, IMG submission 148630) | Anoxic zone freshwater microbial communities from boreal shield lake in IISD Experimental Lakes Area, Ontario, Canada - Jun2016-L227-6m | ecosystem: Environmental > Aquatic > Freshwater >...
CTGCAGCCAGCAGACTGTTGATGTCAAGTGTCCAGACACCATCGATCGGCGTCAGTGGCACGCACTTGAGTTGCGCTCCCATGATGACGGGTTGTGCCGTCAGGTTCGGCCATACCGGGGTGACCGCGACCACCTCGTCACCCGCATCCACCAGTTGCTGCATCGCCAGCATCAGGGCATTGACGCCGCCGCTGGTGACAGCGATCCGCTCTGCGCCGATCGTGCCATGGCGCGCGCTCATGTAAGTCGCGATTTCCTCGCGCAGTTCAGGCAAGCCGAGGTTATGCGAATAAAAGGTTTCACCACGCTGCAAGGACTCAATCGCTGCCTGGCGGATGAAGTCCGGTGTCACTTCGTCGCTTTCCCCGAACCAGAAGGCCAGCACATCGCTGCGCCCCATGCCGGCATTGGCGACTTCGCGGATTCTGGACTCTTCAAGGTTCTGGATGACTTGGCGCATGACGGGTTCAATTCAAGGTTGATTCGGGTTAGGTCGTTGCATCCTGCAACTGCTCGGTAGTTCGGCTTGGGCAGCACTGAGGGTCTTGATAACGCGAAAGCCGTAGCCAGAGCCCTCGACATCAAATTTCACACCAAGGCTTCCCTGTCGCTCCATCAAACCCACCACCAGTGCTTGCTGGAACTGATGATCAGTGCGTCGCATTACGGCACTTTGCGCGGCGAAGCTGACGCTCGCCCTTTCCAGCTGCGCAGCCACTGCCAGTGGTTCCGTCGTTGCGGCCGCTTCAATCGATTGCACCAGTGCTTCCAGCATCAGTTGCATGCGCATATGAACATAGTCGTCGGCCGGCTTCGGAAAGCGTTCTCGAAACGACTGGTAGAAGGCTTCACTGGCACCAGACTGCACATTGGGCAGCCAGTCGGCTACAGCCAGTACCTTGCCAACACCGGCCTCGCCGATGGCTGAAGGCGCGCCCAGTGCATTGCCATAAAAGGTATAGAACTTGCCCTCGAAACCGACCTCTTTGGCCGCCTTGACCAGCAGCGCCAGGTCATTGCCGAAATTACCCGTGATGACAGCCTGTGCGCCACTGGCCTTGATCTTGGCCGCATAGGGCAGAAAGTCCTTGATGCGTCCCATCGGATGCAACTCGTCACCAACGATTTGCAAGTCCGGGCGCAGCAAGCCGAGTTGCCGTCTGGCTTCACGCGCGACCGCCTGGCCAAAGCTGTAATCCTGACCGATCAGGTAGACACTGCGCAGCGTCCTGTCGTCCCTGAGTACCGACATCAGGGCTGTCATGCGCATGTCGGCATGGGCATCAAAACGGAAATGCCAGAAGCTGCATTTTTCGTTGGTGAGTATGGGATCAACAGCCGAGTAATTGAGAAACAGTACACGCCTGCCTGGTTCACGCTCATTGTGCTTGTTGATGGCATCGATCAGGGAGGCGGCGATGGCGGAAGAATTGCCCTGCACAATGAACTGGGCACCCTCGTCGATCGCTGACCGGAGTGCCGACAAGGACTCCTCGATCTGCCCTTTGTTGTCGAATCGCTCCAGACTCAGCAGGCGGCGGCTGGCCGCGAGTTTGACGCCGCCGCGCGAATTGATGCGCTCCAGGCCCCAGATCAAATTGCGGGCTACTGCCTCGCCCGTGTTGGCAAAAGGGCCACTCAGGGTCTCGATCATCGCGATCTTGATGGGTGGCTGTGCCGTCTGAGCCAGGCTCAGGGTCGGCAGACATAGCGCCACAAGTGCCAATTTCAAGGCCTTGCGCCTAACTATAAACATAGGAAGATTTCTCTTGAAAACGCCTCTATCGTGCGCAGATTGGACACAAGCGACGCTTCATGTTGAACGCCGCGAAGTGTACAAGGAGTTAGATCATGTTTTTTGCCACCACCACGCCCGCCAGTTTCCGTCATTCCCTGAATTCGCCCGTTGCTCGCTCGCTCGAACGCTTCCTCTCTGAAGCGCAGGCTATGAGCAAGCAAAAATCCTGCGCCATGGAGCAGGATGAGAAGTCCTATACGCTGAGCTTTGACGTGCCCGGCATTGCCAAGGATCAATTAACCATCGGCATCGAAGGCAGCATCGTGCGTATCGAGACCCAGGAAGGCGCGCCACGCCATTACAAATCAGCTTACGAACTGCCCCAGGAAATTGACATCGGCAGCAGCGAAGCGAAACTGGAAAATGGCGTACTCACGCTCAAACTCGGCAAGCATGTGCCGGTCAATCGCGTCACCACCTTGCAGATCAACTGACCGGCAGGGCAGCCAGCGACCAGCGCGGCCTGACGTCAAATGCGTAGGTCGTACTGGGCGCTTGCTGACCCGACTGCAAGCGCATGGCGGCGGCCATCGCAATCATGGCGCCATTGTCGGTACAGAGTGACATTTCCGGATAGTGCACGCGAACGCCAAGCTTGCCGCACGCGCCGTCGAGTTGCCGGCGCAATTCGCGGTTGGCTCCGACGCCGCCGGCCACCACGAGGCGATCAAGCCCCGTTTCACGCAAGGCACTCAGCGCCTTTTTCAGCAGCACTTCAACAATTGCTGCCTGCGTTGACGCCGCCAGATCAGCCAACAACTGCGCCGGCCACAATCCGACCGGTTCAGCCCGAACGGCCGAAAGCTTCTTGACCTGCACCATGACGGCGGTCTTCAGTCCGGCAAAGGAAAAGTCAAGGTTGCCGCTTTTCAGCAAGGGCCGCGGCAGATTGAAAGCCGCCGGATTGCCATGCTCTGCCAGACGCGCCAGGCCCGGCCCCCCTGGATAGGGCAGGCCCAGCAATTTGGCTGACTTGTCAAAGGCTTCGCCGGCCGCGTCATCGATCGTCTCCCCCAGGATGGCATAACGCCCCACCCCATCGACTCGCATGAGTTGGGTGTGCCCCCCCGACACCAGCAAGGCAACAAAAGGAAATTTCGGCGGGTCGGCACTGAGAAAGGGCGACAGCAAGTGGCCTTCCAGGTGATGCACCCCCAGCACGGGTTTACCCAGCGCCGCAGCGAGCGCACAAGCCACACCGGAACCGACCAGCAAGGCCCCGGCCAGACCCGGCCCTTGCGTGAAGGCCACCACATCCACTTCAGCCAGCGTTCGCCCGGACGCCACCAACGCCTGGACTGTCAGGGGCAAGATGCGGCGAATATGATCGCGACTGGCGAGTTCCGGCACCACCCCGCCATAGGCCTGATGCATTTCAATCTGGCTGTGCAGGGCCTGCCCCAGCAGCACGGGCAAGTCTGAGCCGCGCCACTGAACCAGCGCCACACCGGTTTCATCACACGACGATTCAAACCCCAGAACCAGCATCTCATTGTTCATGACGTGGGAGTTTAGGTGATGGGATAATCAAAACACTAACGCAGAAGGAATTGAAAGATGACTGACACACAACAACGCATTGATGAACTGGTCAAATCAAACCCGATCGTCCTTTTCATGAAGGGCAGCGCCAGTTTCCCGCAGTGCGGTTTTTCGGGCCGCGCGATTCAGATACTGCAAGCCTGCGGCGTTGATATCAAGACCGTGAAGACGCTCAATGTGCTGGAGGACGAAGCCATTCGCAATGGCATCAAGCAGTACAGCAACTGGCCCACCATTCCGCAGCTCTACGTCAAGGGCGAATTCATTGGTGGCTCGGACATCATGCTGGAAATGTACGAAAACGGCGAACTGCAAAAACTGATCGCCTGAACAGGCGTGCGGGTTTCAGGATTCCCAACGCTTCTTGGCACCTAGAACGGCATTCGGGTACGGCGCCTTCCCGCGCGAGCCGTTGTAACGCCCCAGTGCCAGAAACAGATCCCCCTTTTCCAGAGCCAGGTAATGGCGAAGAATGACACAGCCAAAACGCAAATTGGTCTGCATATGAAAGAGCTGGCTGGCGTCACCATCGCCTAACAGGCGCGTCCAGAACGGCATCACCTGCATGTAGCCGCGCGCACCAACACTGCTCACAGCGAATTTGCGGAAGTTGCTTTCGATCTGGATCAAGCCCAGCACCAGCGCAGGCTCCAGTCCGGCACGCCGACTCTCATACCAGAGCGTCTGCAGAAATTCCTTGCGAACGTTCCAATCCGGTTTTTGTTTCTGCAGGCGCGGGCTGACGCGACCAAGCCAGCGCAGGTAGGCAAGGCGCGACTCGGTATCAGAAAATTCCGGCACCGGCGGCGCGCTGTTGGAGATGGCTGCCGTCAAAGCGCTGCGCACCGAGTCTGCCAGCGGCTCCTCCAACTGGGCACCGGCCACCGCCTCACCGCCAACTGAAAGCAGCCCCAAACTTGCGATGAGGGCCAGCAGGCTGCTTCGCCGTGAAACCATCCGCATTCCCGTCAGTGCGTTCAAGCCTTCAGCTTGGACTGAATCAATCTGGCCACTTCAGTCAGCGCAACCGGCGTCGCTGCCGTATCACGCCGGTGCTGGTATTCGACTTCACCATTCTTCAGTCCTCGGTCGCCGATCGTGACGCGATGCGGCACACCAATCAGTTCCCAATCGGCAAACATGGCGCCCGGGCGCTCGCACCGGTCATCCAGGATCACGTCCACACCGGCTGCCAGCAGTTGCTCATACAGGCTGTCTGCGGCAGCTTTGACGTCAGGGAAGCGATCCGGGCTGATCGGACAGAGCACGACCGTAAAAGGCGCCAGCGCATCGGGCCAGATGATGCCCCGGGCGTCATGATTCTGCTCGATGGCCGCCGCTGGCAAGCGCGTGATGCCGATGCCATAGCAGCCCATCTCCATCAGCTGCGGTTTGCCATTCACGTCCAGATAACTCGCATTCATGGCCTTGCTGTACTTCGTGCCAAGGTAAAACACATGGCCAATTTCGATACCGCGCTCGATCGCCAACGCACCTTGTCCGTCGGGCGAAGCGTCGCCTGCCACCACGTTGCGCAAGTCTGCCACCCGAACCGGCTCCGGCAGGTCCCGACCCCAGTTGACACCCGTCAGGTGAAAGTCGGCCTCATTGGCACCACAAATCCAGTCGCCCATGACCGCCACTTCCCGATCGACCACGATGTTGACCGGCTTCTTCAAGCCCATCGGGCCCAGATAGCCCGGCTCACAACCAAAACGATCAACGATTTCCGGGATCGTGGCAAAGCGGTAACCGGCAAGACCTTCCAACTTGCCTACCTTGACTTCGTTCATGTCATGGTCACCGCGCAGCAGCAGCAACCAGATCACCGTCTTGGTCACTTGTCCGGCCTCATCCATGCTGTCGGTCGCGAGCACCAGTGACTTGACCGTGCTTTGCAATGACACCGCCAGGAGTTCAGCGACATCGGCACAGGTGCTCTTGCCGGGTGTCGCTGTCTTGACGAGCAATTGTGCCGGCGCCGGCCGCGGCCCGGCGGGTGCCAGTGCCTCGGCCTTCTCCATGTTGGCGGCGTAATCGCTGCCCGGGCAATAGACGATCGCATCTTCGCCTGTGGCGGCAATCACCTGGAATTCTTCACTCAAATCACCGCCGATGGCGCCGCTGTCCGCCGCCACGGCGCGATAGGTCAGACCGAAACGGTCAAAGATCCGCCGGTAGGCGTTGGCCATGACCTGGTAACTGGCTTTGGCACTGGTCTGGTCACGATCAAAACTATAGGCATCCTTCATGATGAACTCGCGTCCGCGCATCAGTCCAAAACGGGGCCGGCGCTCATCGCGAAACTTGGTCTGAATCTGATAGAAATTTTTCGGTAGTTGCTTGTAACTCTTGATTTCCTGCCGTGCAATGTCGGTCACCACCTCTTCACTGGTCGGCTGAATCACGAAGTCGCGATCATGACGATCCTTCACACGCAGCAGTTCCGGTCCGTTCGTCTCAAAACGCCCGGTCTCCTGCCACAGTTCGGCTGGCTGCACCACCGGCATGCTCAGTTCCACGGCACCGGCCCGATTCATCTCTTCGCGCACGATCGCCTCGATCTTGCGAACCACACGCAGACCCATCGGCATCAGGGTGTAGATACCAGCGCCAAGCTTCTTGATCATGCCGGCGCGCGTCATCAACTGGTGACTGACCACTTCGGCGTCTGCCGGTGCTTCCTTGAGCGTGGAAATAAAGAATTGGGAGGCTTTCATGGCAGGACTTTGAAAAAACTAGGGGCTAGGCCTCTTGATACGCGGCGCTTGCTGTGCATAATGGACGCAGTTTAAGAATTGGGGTTTGATTATGCTTGACCGGGACGGCTTTCGGCCCAACGTCGGCATCATCCTGCTCAACCAGAAGAACCAGGTGTTCTGGGGCAAGCGAATACGTACCCACTCGTGGCAGTTTCCGCAGGGTGGCATTGATCGGGGAGAAACCCCTGAGCAGGCCATGGTCCGTGAACTGCACGAAGAGGTGGGGCTCCATCGGGAGCATATTCGTATATTGGCCCGGACCCGGGACTGGTTGCGCTACGAGGTGCCGGACAGATACATTCGCCGCGATGCACGCGGCCATTACAAGGGTCAGAAACAGATCTGGTTTTTGCTGCAGTTGCTGGGCAATGACTGGGATTTGAACCTGCGCGCCACCGACCATCCCGAATTCGACGCCTGGCGCTGGAATGACTACTGGGTGCCGCTGGACGTGGTGGTCGAATTCAAACGCGGCGTCTACGAAATGGCGCTGACCGAATTAGCTCGCCATCTGCCACGCAACGAGTACAGGAACCGATTTCTGCGTCAGGGCATGCGTCCGCACGAACCGGAAACAGAACCGGGACAGGAGCAGCCGGGTATGTCAACGACGCATCTGGAATTGCCGCCAGGTGGCACTTTGGAGCCCATGCCCGAGACTGGCCTCTTTTCGCAAGGCCCTGCCAACGGTCGGGACAGTTGATCCGCCCCCGGCCCCGTCATGAACGGGTCAGAACCAGATTGTCCCGATGCACCATTTCCGGTTCTGCGACGTAACCCAGCAGCTTTTCAAATTCGCTTGAGGGTTTGCGGCAAATCAGACGCGCCTCGGAGCTGGCGTAATTGGCCAGTCCACGTGCCATTTCCACCCCTGCGGCGTCGCGAATGGCAATCACGTCGCCGCGTGAAAAGTCCCCATCGACGCTGGTCATGCCAATCGGCAACAGGCTCTTGCCGTCTTCACGCAACTTGGTCACGGCCCCGGGATCAACAGTGACCGAGCCGCGCAGTTGCAGGTGATCGGCGATCCACTGTTTGCGTGCCTGGTTCTTGTGCGTCTGAGCTACCAACAAAGTTCCTAGTGGCTCGCCACGAATCAGTCGCAGCAGCACGTCGGACTCGCGCCCCCACGCGATCACGGTGGAGGCCCCTGATCCGGCGGCCCGCTTGGCCGCCAGTATCTTGGTGATCATGCCGCCGCGTCCCAGACTGGAGCCCGCGCCACCGGCCATGGCTTCGAGCGCCGGGTCGCCAGCCTTGGCCTGCCGGATAAATCTCGCCGAAGCATCCTTGCGCGGATCGGCACTGTAGAGCCCTTGCTGGTCGGTCAGGATCAGCAGTGCATCGGCCTCCACCAGGTTGGCCACCAACGCTCCCAGCGTATCGTTGTCACCAAACTTGATTTCGTCGTTGACCACCGTGTCGTTTTCATTGATCACCGGCACCACACCCAACTTCAGCAGCGTCAAAAGCGTGGAGCGGGCATTGAGGTAACGCTCGCGATCAGCCAGATCGGCGTGGGTCAGCAGAACCTGGGCACTGCGCAGGCCGTTCTCACGCAGCTTGGTTTCGTACATCTGCGCCAGACCCATTTGCCCCACAGCAGCAGCAGCCTGCAACTCATTGATTTCGCGTGGTCGCTCAACCCAGCCAAGGCGCTTCATGCCTTCGGCTATGGCACCGCTGGAGACCATGATCACTTCCCGTTTGTCGCCCACCAGCAAAGCCATCTGACGGCACCATTCACCAATCGCTGCTTCGTCCAGCCCGCGTCCTTCATTGGTGACAAGGCTGGAGCCGACTTTGATCACGATGCGCCTGGCGCCACGCAATACCTGAAAAGTGTCGTCCATCGGCGTCATGCTTTACTCCGCGTCAGGCGCGAAACGCCGATCCACCGCTTCTGGCGCCTGCTCAGCCTTCTGCTGAGCCTTTACCTGTTGGTAGACAACCTTGACCATCGCTTCGCAGCCCTCACGTGTCAAGGCCGAAATTTCAAATACCGGCCCCTTGAATCGGAGGCCCTTGACCAGTTCCTTGACACGCGCCGGACGCTCGCTGAGTGGCACCATATCCAACTTGTTCAGGACCAGCCAGCGCGGCTTGGCGTGTAGTGCAGGATCGTACTTTTTCAGCTCATTGACGATCGCCTTGGCTTGCGCAACGATGTCAACCGCGTCGTCAAACGGCGCCATGTCAATCACATGAAGCAGCAGCCGGGTGCGCTGCAGGTGGCGCAAGAAGAGGTGGCCGAGTCCAGCGCCTTCGGAGGCTCCCTCAATCAGGCCTGGCAAATCCGCAACCACAAAACTTTGCTCCGGGCCGACCCGCACCACACCCAGATTCGGGTGCAGCGTCGTGAAAGGATAGTCCGCAATGCGCGGACGCGCGTTGGAGATCGCCGTGATCAGGGTTGATTTTCCGGCGTTGGGCATACCCAGCAGGCCCACATCGGCCAGCACCTTGAGTTCAAGCTTGAGGTTGCGTTTTTCACCAGGCCAGCCCGGCGTTTTCTGGCGTGGCGCGCGGTTGATGGCGCTCTTGAAGCGCATGTTGCCAAAGCCACCGTCACCACCTTTGGCGATGGTGATGACCTCGCCGGGGGTCAACAGTTCGAATAGCACCTCGCCGGTCTCTGCGTCCGTGATGACCGTGCCAACAGGCATCTTCAAGGTGATGTCGTCACCCGCCGCGCCAAACATGTCCGAACCCATGCCGTGCTCACCACGCTTGGCGTCGTACCTTCTGGAAAAGCGAAAATCAACCAGGGTATTGAGATTCGGATCAGCCACAGCAAAAACGTGGCCGCCACGACCGCCGTCACCACCGTTAGGACCGCCGAACTCCTTGTATTTTTCATGCCGAAACGAGACGCAGCCAGCGCCGCCATCTCCAGCAGAGATGTCAATATAGGCTTCGTCAACGAACTTCATGATTTTTTTCTATTTCCAAACAAAAAACCCCGCGCAGTGCGCAGGGTTTCAGGCGGGAGTTCCCAGCAAATTAAGCAGAGATGACGCTCACCGTCTGCTTGTTCAATGCGCCTTTGGTGGCAAACAGGACGTTGCCGTCCACCAGTGCAAACAAGGTGTGATCCTTGCCAATACCAACGTTGGTACCGGGGTGAAACTGGGTACCACGTTGACGCACGATGATGGAGCCAGCGCTGATGAGTTCGCCACCGAACTTCTTCACACCCAGCATTTTGGGCATGGAGTCGCGCCCGTTTCGCGTAGAGCCGCCGCCTTTTTTCTGTGCCATGACCTTTTCCTCTTATGCGGAAATCGCACCAACCAGCAGTTCAGTGAACTGTTGGCGATGTCCTTGACGTTTCTGGTAATGCTTGCGACGGCGCATTTTGAAAATGCTGACCTTGTCGTGCTTGCCGTGAGCCACTACCGTGACACTCACTGTTGCGCCGGACACCAAGGGAGTTCCAACCTTGATTTCAGCGCCGTTTCCGACGGCCAAAACCTGGTCAAACACAATCTCTTGGCCTACGTCCGCAGCAATCTGTTCTACTTTAATTTTTTCGCCGGCTGCAACCCGATATTGCTTGCCGCCGGTTTTTATGACCGCGTACATGTTGACCTCTTCAATTTAGCTCCGTGAACGAATTTTCACAGAGCCCAGTACTATAACACAACAGGGGTTTTTGATCGGACCGCAGACCCAACCCGGGCTTCCGCCCCAACAGCTTTCTATAATCACCGCACACAACCGCCAATTAGCCTTGCAAGTCAATTCAAACAGCACCACCACGCCCCTGTCCATCATCGCCCAGGATATGCGCGAAGTGGATCAGGTTATCGCTCGTCGTCTTGACTCGGGCGTGCCGCTGATCGGTCAGGTTTCACGCTACATCATTGCTGCCGGTGGCAAGCGCCTGCGCCCTGCTCTGCTGCTTTTGACCTGCGGCGCACTGAACTACCGTGGCGAACAGCGCTTCAATCTGGCCGCCGTCGTCGAGTTCATTCATACCGCCACCCTGTTGCACGATGACGTCGTTGACGACTCCGCCCTGCGGCGCGGCAATGCCACTGCCAACGAGACCTTCGGCAACCCGGCCAGCGTGCTGGTTGGCGACTTCCTGTACTCGCGCGCCTTTCAGATGATGGTTGACGCTCAGAACATGCGTGTCATGGAGGTGCTGGCCGACGCCACCAACGTCATCGCTGAGGGCGAGGTGCTGCAGTTGATGAACATGCACAACGCGGCACTGGACGAGGCCGGGTATATCACGGTCATTCGCTCCAAGACCGCCAAGCTGTTCGAAGCCAGTGCCAGAGTCGGAGCGATTCTGGCCGGCAGTTCCCCAGCGGTCGAGGAACTTTGTGCCAGCTACGGGCAGGCCATCGGCACCGCCTTCCAGGTGATTGACGACGTGCTGGACTATACCGGCGAAGCGGCCGTCATGGGCAAGAACGTCGGCGATGACCTGCGCGAGGGCAAGGCCACGCTGCCACTGATTGCCGCCATGCAGCGCGGTACTGCAGAGC
>Ga0194038_1001348_pt1 | contig 10596 bp, 12 predicted proteins | sample JunL226m_MetaG_FD_148630 | JGI IMG/M metagenome (GOLD analysis project Ga0194038, IMG submission 148630) | Anoxic zone freshwater microbial communities from boreal shield lake in IISD Experimental Lakes Area, Ontario, Canada - Jun2016-L227-6m | ecosystem: Environmental > Aquatic > Freshwater >...
ACCAACGCGGAGTCGGTGATCCGCACGCCGTGGTGCACTTCGTAGCGATCCTTCAACCCGCGCAGGATGCCTACGGTGTCCTCCACCGAGGGTTCGCCGACAAACACCTGCTGGAAACGGCGCTCCAACGCGGCGTCCTTCTCGATGTACTTGCGGTATTCCTCAAGCGTGGTCGCACCGACCATCCGCAGTTCACCGCGGGCCAGCATCGGCTTGATCATGTTGCCGGCGTCCATTGCGCCCTCGCCGCGCCCTCGCCGGTCGCACCTGCGCCGACGATCGTGTGCAACTCGTCGATGAACGTGATGATCTGCCCGGCCGAGTTCTTGATGTCATCGAGGACGGCCTTGAGCCGCTCCTCGAACTCGCCGCGGTACTTCGCCCCAGCCACCATGGACCCCATGTCGAGAGAGACGACGGTCTTGTCGCGCAGGCTCTCCGGCACGTCGCCGTCGATGATGCGCTGGGCCAAGCCCTCGACGATCGCGGTCTTACCGACGCCGGGCTCACCGATGAGCACCGGGTTGTTCTTAGTCCGGCGGCTGAGCACCTGGATGACGCGACGGATCTCGTTGTCGCGCCCGATAACCGGGTCAAGCTTGCCCTCGCGGGCACGGGCGGTCAGGTCGGTGGAGTACTTCTCCAACGCCTGATAGGTCGCCTCGGGGTCCGCGCTGGTAACCCGACCGCTTCCGCGCACCTTGACGAAGGCCTCACGCAGCGCCTGCGGGGACGCGCCGGCACCGGTGAGCAACTTGGCGACATCGGAATTACCGGTGGCAAGGCCCACCAACATGTGTTCGGTGGAGACGTACTCGTCATCCATCTCGGTCGCCAGCGCCTGGGCGGCGTTGATCGCGGCGAGGGATTCCCGCGACAACTGCGGCTGCGAGGTCGCGCCGCTGCTCGATGGCAGCCGGTCAGCCAGGCTCTGCGCCTCGGCGTGGATGGTCGCGGGACTGACGCCGACCGCCTCAAGCAGCGGGCCTGCGATGCCATCGGTCTGGGTGAGCAGCGCCAACAGCAGATGTACGGGCCGGATCTCCGGGTTGCCGGCCGCACTGGCGGCCTGCAGTGCGGCAGTCAGGGCCGCCTGGGTCTTCGTGGTCGGGTTGAACGAGTCCACGACACCTCCTTAACTTCTCGTCTTGTCAAGGATTACAACACTCACAGCCTTGAGTCTGTTCCGCTCAAGTTTAATGAATTCGCGCACGATTTCGATAGGGCCTTCGGCCATCTGTTCACAATAGGGTAATCGAACATATGATCGAACAATGGTCGACCGGATGCCGCACGGGCTGGCGTCGATCGGCTACAACGGCCAGCCGGTGCGTCCGCCGTTGCGGCCCCTGCGCCCGCCGGTCCGGGTTCTGGTCGATCTGGCCGCGCTCTTCCCCCGGCCTGCGCACCGGGTCGGCCGCTACCACCCGCATGGCCTGCAGATGCACCGGGTCGTGGCCGGCTGGCTGAGCTGCTGGGGCCTGTGCGAGCAGGGCGATTGGTGGGGGCTGGTCACCTATGACGTCAGCTTCGGTGCCGACAGCGCAGCGGTGACGCACTGGGTGCCGGCCTGGACCCTGCGCCGCGCCCAGGATTAGGACTCGGACTTAGGACTAGGACTTAGGACTAGGCCAGCACTAGGTTGCGGTGGTGAGCAATCTGGGCTCCGACCTCGCCGAGCTGATCCCCCTGGCGCTGGTGATCGCGCTGTCACCGTTCTCGATCATCCCGGGCATCCTCATCCTGCACACACCGCGGCCCCGGCCGACGAGCCTGGCGTTCCTGGCCGGCTGGGTGCTCGGCATCGCCGTGATCACCGCGGCATTCGTCGGTGCGTCAGATCTCTCCCGCAGCCTGGGAGACTCGCCGACCTGGACGCCCTACGTGCGCATCGCCATCGGCGTCGGGCTGATCGCGTTGGGCCTGTACCGCTGGTTCACACGCAACCGCTCAGCCCACGCCCCGCGCTGGATGAAGTCGATGACCTCCATCGGACCGAGCCGGGCATTCGTCACCGCGAGCGCGCTGACCGTGGCCAACGTCAAGGTGTTCCTCATGTGCGCGGCCGCAGGGGCGGTCATCGGCACGGCCGAACTGGGCACCAAACAGGCCTGGGCGGCGGCGGCCATCTTCACCGCAATCGCAGTCTCCTCGGTCGCCCTGCCCGTGCTGGGCTACCTCATCGTCGGTGAGCGGCTCGATGACCCGCTGAACAGACTCAAGACGTGGATGCAGGAAAACCACGCCGGCCTGATCGGCGCGATCCTCATCGTCATCGGTCTAGCAGTGCTGTACAAGGGAATTCACTCCTCGTAGTCGCCGCCGATGGCCAGCTGAATTTTGAGTGACTTTTGCCCCTTGGGGCGGATTATGTGGTGCGATCACAATCACAGCGGCAGGAATCTAGGGGGCCGTGAATCTAGGGGGCCGGGGATGACCGAAGGTGTTCAGGTCGAGGAGATCGACACCATCGCGTGGCAATTCCTGTGCTCGGCCTACACCCAACGCGACTATTGGGACTGGTCGCTGGAACGCCGCGTCGACGCATACCTGCGACACCTCAATCGATCCGACATCATGAACGACGGCGCCGCCTACAACGCCATGCTGGAGCGGGTAATGGCGAACTTCCCCCGAGCCCGGCGCGACGGCGTCCTTGATCGGTCGCATCTGTAGACGCCATCCTCACGGCTTGGTCAAGCGCGGGTCATCCATGGCACAATCCGACAATGGCTCAGCTGCCCTCGATCGTCCTGAAAGATCCGTCGTCCGCTCTGACCGCAACTTTCGTACCGTCTGCGGGAATGGTGTGCACGTCGCTTTCCGACGACGGCGTGGAGCTGCTCGGTCAACGCCGCGGGCTGCAGGCGTATCTGCGAACCGGCAAGACCATGGGAATCCCGATTCTGTACCCCTGGGCGAACCGATTGAGTGCAAACGGCTACGGCGTCGACGGCAGCGCCGTGACGTTGACCCCGGGCGTCGGCGGCGTGCGCTCCGACGAGCACGGGCTGGTCATCCACGGCGTGCTGGCGGCTTATCCGGGTTGGCTGGTGAAGCACGCCGAGAATCGGTTGACCGCCGACCTTGACTTCGGCGGTCAGCCGCGGCTGTTGACCAGCTTCCCGTTCCCGCACGTCGTCACACTCGACATCACGTTGGCCGACCGGGCGCTGAGCATCGAAACGACGGTGACGCCGACGACGGCTGCCTCGGTGCCCCTGTGCTTCGGCTTCCACCCCTATCTGACTATCCCGGGTGTGCCGCGGTCGCACTGGCAGCTGGAAACCCCGCCGCTGCGCCACCTCCCGGTGGACAACTGGGGCATTCCCACCGGTGCGACCGAGAACTGGCCGGGGATGTCGGGGGAGCTGGGTGACAAAACCCTTGACGATGGTTTCGATGAAGTACCGCAGGGGTCGGTCTTCGCACTCTCGGGTGGGGACCGCCGCATCGAGGTGATCTTCGACCACGGTTATCCGGCCGCGCAGATATTCGCCCCCAACAATGACGACGTGGTGGGCATCGAGCCGATGACAGCGCCCACCAACGCCTTGCGCAAGGGCGGCTACAGCACTGCGGTGCCGGGTCGGCCAGCCAGTGCGGAGTTCACCATCCGCGTCAGCTGAGCTGTTCGCTCAGCGAGCGTGCCGCGGCTGCCAGACAACCACGGCGGTACTCTTGGGCACGATGGCGAGTTCGCGACGCGGCTTGGTCCGCGCGGCCGCAAGTTCGGCACCGATCTCCTCGATCCGCGACTGCAGCGCCTCAACCTGATTGGTCAGTTCGATGATGCGCTTGATCCCGGCAAGATTCACTCCCTCATCCTGGGACAGCCGCTGAATCTCGCGGAGCAATTCCACGTCACGCTCGGAATAGCGCCGTCCCCCACCCGCGCTGCGTTCGGGGCTGACGAGTCCGAGACGGTCGTAGGTACGCAAGGTCTGCGCGTGCATTCCGGCCAACTCGGCGGCCACCGAGATCAGAAAGGTGCTCATGGCCGGTTACCCGCCCAACCGGCGCGGGGGTCGAAGCCGCTGACCTTCTCGGCCGCGGCATAGGCCTCCAACGCTTCGAGCGCATCACCTTCGAGCTTGGGCGGCACCGCCACCTTGACGGTGACCAATAGGTCGCCGCTACCTCCACTGCGTTTGGGGACACCACGTCCACGCACCCGCAGAATCCGCCCGTCGGCCGTGCCCTTGGGTACCTTCACGCCGACCTTGCCATCCAGAGTCGGGACGGAAAGCGTAGTGCCCAAGGCTAATTCAGTGAAGCTGACCGGGACTGCAACAGTCAGGTCGTCGCCATCCCGACCGAACACCCGGTCCGGACGCACATGCACGGTGACGTAGAGATCGCCCGAAGGCGCACCCCGAAGACCGGCCTCGCCCTGCCCGGCCAGCCGGATCCGCTGGCCGTCTTCCACGCCCGGCGGAATCCGCACATTGATGGTGCGGTTACGGGTGGTCACACCGGTACCGCGGCACTCATCACACGGATGCTCGATCAGAGAGCCGCTACCCCGGCAGTCGGTACACGGTTCAGAGAAACCGAACGCACCCTGATTGCGGTTGATCATCCCGGATCCGTTACAGCTGACACACACTTTCGGGCTGGTGCCCGGACGCGCTCCGCTGCCATGACAATTGGTGCACGGAGCCGGACTGGTCAGCCGCAGTGGCATCGCCACGCCCTTGGTGGCTTCCAGGAAGTCGAGTTGGGTCTCGGTCTCCAGGTCCTTGCCGCGACGCGGCCGGCTGGGCCGGGGCGCGGCGCCGCGACCGAACAATCCGCCGAACAGGTCACCGATGTTGGCACCGCCGTCCTGTCCGGCCGAGCCGAACAGGTCGTTGAGGTTGAATCCCCCGGTGCCGTCATCGCCACCGCTGAAACCGCCACCACCGTTGAAGCGGCGACCGAAGCCGCCACCGTCGAACATCCGGCGGGTTTCGTCGTACTCCTTGCGCTTGGCCTGATCGAGCAGAACATCCTTGGCCTCGCCGACGGCCTTGTACCGTTCCTCTGCCGCGGAGTCATTCGGGTTGCGGTCAGGATGGTTTTCGGCGAGCAGCTTGCGGGCGACCCGCTTGATTTCGTCCTCTTTGGCATCCGAGGAGACGCCGAGGACTTTGTAGAAATCCTTTTCAACCCATTCCCGTTGAACCATGCCCCGTCACCTCCTCGCTGTTATTGGTCTGATTCTGCGGTCTCGTCGACCACGACGGTGTCGACCACGCCGACGAGCGCGTTCCGCAGCACGTGGTCGCCGAGGCGGTAGCCCTGCCGCATGACATGACCGATGACCGGGCTGGATCCCTCGCCCTCGTGCTGCACGGCTTCGTGCAGGGACGGATCGAACTCCTCGCCCTCGACCCCGAACGCCGCCAGACCCATACCGGTCAGCGCCGACATCAGTTTCTCGGCCACCGGTCTGAGCGGACTGGTCTCCAGGTCGCCGTGGCTACGCGCCCGCTCGAGGTCATCGAGCACCGGGAGCAATTGGCCGATCACGAGGGCCTTGGCGCGTTCGCCTGCCGCCTCTTGATCGCGCAGTGCGCGCTTGCGGTAGTTGGAGAAGTCGGCCTGCACCCGCTGAAGGTCGCCGAGTAACTCGGCGGCCTTGTCGGCTTCCTCCGGCGTCTCGCCGGGGAAGGCCCCCGACGCCGGCCCACTGTGGGCCGGGTCGGGATCACGCACTTCCCCGGTCTGCGGGTCGATGCGACGTTTATCGGTGACGGTCACCGGTTCGTCGCGTTCCCGATCCTGGTCCGGGTGGGTCACTTGGGCTCTGGGCTCCTGATCGTCCTCAACAACCTCGGCATCCACCACGTCGTCGTCCGAAGATCCGCCCGCAGCGCCGCCGCCGGCAGCCTGTTCGGCCTGCGCCGCTTCGTAGATGGCCTGGCCGAGAGATTGGCTCTCCTGACCCAGCTTCTCCATGGCCGACTTGATCGCACCGATATCCGTGCCGCCCAGGGCAGTCTTGGCCTCGGCGATGGCCTCGTCGACCTTGGCCAGGGTGTCCTCGGGAACCTTGGTCCCGGTTTCGGAAGCACGCTGCTCGGTGACGAACTTCTCGGTCTGGTAGACCAGCGACTCCGCCTGGTTGCGGACGTCGGCTTCCTCGCGGCGCTTGCGGTCCTCGTCGGCGTGGGCCTCGGCGTCCTTGATCATCCGGTCGATCTCCTCCTTGGACAGGCCGGAGCCCTCCTGGATCTTGATCGTGTTCTCTTTACCGGTGCCCTTGTCCTTGGCTGTGACGTGCACGATGCCGTTGGCGTCGATATCGAAGATGACCTCGATCTGGGGCACGCCCCGCGGAGCCGGTGGGATACCGGTCAGCTCGAAGCTGCCGAGCAGCTTGTTGTGCGAGGCGATCTCGCGCTCACCCTGAAAGACCTGAATCTGCACCGACGGCTGATTGTCATCGGCGGTGGTGAAGGTCTCCGACCGCTTGGTCGGGATGGTGGTATTGCGCTCGATCAGCTTGGTCATTACCCCGCCCTTGGTCTCGATACCGAGACTCAGCGGCGTAACATCAAGCAGCAGAACGTCTTTCACCTCGCCCTTGAGCACGCCGGCCTGCAGGGCCGCGCCGACCGCCACGACCTCGTCGGGGTTGACGCCCTTATTGGGCTCCTTACCGCCGGTCATCTCCTTGACAAGATCGGACACCGCAGGCATGCGGGTCGAACCACCCACCAGCACCACGTGGTCGATATCGGACACCGGTATTCCGGCGTCCTTGACCACCGACTGGAACGGCGCGCGGGTGCGGTCCAGCAGATCCTGAGTGATCTTCTGGAACTCCGCGCGGGTCAGCTGCTCATCGAGGAACAGCGGGTTCTTGTCGGCGTCGACGGTGATGTAGGGCAGGTTGATCGAGGTGGATTGACCCGAACTCAGCTCGATTTTCGCCTTCTCGGCGGCTTCACGAAGCCGCTGCATGGCCATCTTGTCCTTGGTCAGGTCAATACCGGCCGAAGCCTTGAACTTGTCGACGAGCCATTCGACGATCCGGTCGTCCCAGTCGTCGCCACCGAGATGGTTGTCGCCCGAGGTCGCGCGGACCTCGACGTCGCGCGGACCTCGACGACGCCGTCACCGATTTCGAGCAGCGAGACGTCGAAGGTGCCGCCACCGAGGTCGAAGACCAGGATGGTCTGTTCCTTGTTGCCCTTGTCCAAGCCGTAGGCCAGGGCTGCAGCGGTGGGCTCATTGACGATGCGCAGCACGTTGAGGCCCGCGATTTGGCCGGCTTCCTTGGTCGCCTGCCGTTGGGCGTCATTGAAGTACGCCGGCACGGTGATGACCGCGTCAACGATGTCCTCACCCAGGTAGCTTTCCGCGTCGCGCTTGAGTTTCTGCAGCGTGCGCGCGCTGATCTCCTGAGCGGTGTAGTCCTTGCCGTCGATCTCAACGGACCAGTCGGTGCCCATATGGCGCTTGACCGACCGAATGGTGCGGTCGACGTTGGTCACCGCCTGGTTCTTGGCGGGCTGGCCTACCAGCACTTCGCCGTTGCGTGCAAAGGCAACCACCGACGGCGTGGTGCGCGATCCCTCGGAGTTGGCGACGACGACGGGGTCGCCACCCTCGAGTACCGCGACGACGGAGTTGGTAGTCCCAAGGTCGATTCCGACCGCACGAGCCATGTTGTATTCCTCCTGCTTAGTACTAATCTGAGCGAACCGGACTCAAGCCTGCTGGAGCTGACGTCTGATGTCAACCAATAGTTGAGTCTCTTCGGCTCAAGTTGTCAGTAGGCGTAACCAGTCACCCGGCGAATTTGTTCCCGGCACCGACCTAAGATGCGTTTCGGGGCCCTTACCTGCACACTTGTGCGCACTACCCGAGAGGAGATCAGTCCATGTCCGGATGGTGGGTCTGGCTGGTGGCGGCGGTGCTTTACCTGGGCTTCCGCCTGTTCTACGACAACTTGCGGGGCAAGCTCACTCCGGCAGAGATCGACGCCATGCTGGCCCTGGCCGAGAGCCAGGGCGCAGGTGATCTCAACGACATGACGATCGTCCGCAAGTTCCTCGAAGAAGATGACGGTCGGGAGTTCGTCATGGTCAATCTGGTTCGAGTGCCCGACACCATGGTCACCGATCCCGACACCGGAACGCAGGTTCCCGCGAGCGACATGATGAAGGCATATTCGAAGGCCTTCATGCCGAGGCTGATCAAACATGGCGGCCACCCGGCACTGGCGGCGCGCAAGGTCGGTGGTTACGTCGACGCCTGGAAGGTGGCGCCCGATCCGGGGTGGAGCATCGTCGGCTTCATGCGATACCGCTCACGGCGCGACATGATGAAGATGGCGGTCGACCCCACCTTCGAAGACGCACACAAATACAAACTGCTCGGCGTTGCGGAAACATTCTCGTTTCCGACCCAGCCCTTTGTCCGCGCCTACGCCAGTCCGCGGGTAACGGTCCTGCTGATCCTCGCGCTGGCCGCCGCACTCGCACAGCTGGCCATCATCGCCACGCACTGAGCAGGATTGTCACGCGGGTGCAGGTCCCAACGGCACCACCGAAAAATTCTCCCGCACCTGTTCCAGTGGCAGATGCGCGATGGCGAGATGATCCACTTGACTGAGATCAACCGTGCACTTCGCGCCCCGCTGGAGCCCCTCGCCGAGAAACTCAGGTACGCCGTCGCGATCCAGCGTGGCAACTTTCGCGCGAATATCGCCGTGGTTGAGCACGCCCGACTCGTGAATCGACATCGTCAGCAGAAACTCAAGCCAGTTGTGGTGGGAGTCATTGGCCGCGAGCAGGAATCCTGATCTGGCGATCTCCCCCGGTGCTGTCGGTTCGTAACCCGTGATGACGTGGTTCATATCGTGGTTGACGTAGTGGGCGGGAACATGAATGTCATCCCCGGGCAGCTCAATGTTGTTGCGGCGGTAGAACTCTAAGTATTGGTAGCCCAAGCTTTCCTCGGGTAGTTCCCGCAACTTTCTAAGCCGCGCGGCAAGTGCCGGGTCGGGCTTATCGAGACGCAGGTACCGGTCCCGCAGGGAGATCTCCGAGATTTCCGGAAGGATCTGTTGGTAGAAACGTTCCAGGTCCGTCGCTGCCGCCTCGGCGCCTTTGACGATCGCGGTACGGGTTGTTTCGATCTCAACATCATCGATACCCAAAGCCGCAACATATTTCTCAGCCAGGTCCACCTGCTCTGCCGACAAGGGATGTCGACAGAGTTCGAGCGTCATGATGATCTCGGCGAAACGCATGCGCGCCTCGGGTCTGGTAAGAGCCTTTGCCACTTCACCAGACGACAGCGGAGTCAACTTTTCCAAGTCGATATCCCCACGACCCCACAGGTGTCGGGTGATGGAGTCTAAAACGGTCACCTGCTCGAGGGTTGGACCACTGCTCGTCGAAATTCCGCCGAGAAGGCCGGCGACGATCGTCTCAACCTCATCTGCCTGAACTACTTCCATGATGCTTTCCCTTCGGGTAATCGGTTAATGCTCGGGTATCTAACCCTTGGGCATGACGCGCCAGGCTTCGTGTGCCACGAAGGCTCCGGCGCCGAGCAACAGCGCGGCGTTTATCCAGCGACCGTGGACCTTCATGATGCGCTCGTAGGACTCCTTGATCCGGACGACAGCACCGGGTTTGATCAGCTCGATCACCGCGGGCAGCACAGCGGGAACGACACAGATCGCGGCGAAGAGGGCAACACCCAGGCCGCGCACGCCGGGATTGGAGAGCTGGACGATCTGATGTCCGGCGGCGATCGCGATCGGGAAGACCTTGGGGTGCAGCCCGCTGATCGCGAAACCGGCGAAGGCGCCCCGGGCGATGCGCTGGGAGATGCTCAGATCGGCGTCCGGTTCCATCCAGCGCATGATCTTCGGAAAGCGCCGGTTCAGCGCGGTGCGCAACTCACCCGGCTGGTGGTGGGGCTGGGAGATATCCGCGATCGGCTTCTTCCGAATCGCGTTGACCGCGCGGGACGCGCCGAGGACGAGCAGTGCGACGGCGATCAGCACGCGAACGATGAAACCGGGCCATGAACCGTGCCGGGCCGCCGCGTCGGCCCCGGAGGCGTGCGCTATCCACAATCCAATACCGGTGGCGAAGGCGATGCCGGCAACCGCACCGATCGCAAACGCGATGGCGGCAGCCCGCGGCACTTTCCTGTCACCGGCGATTACCAGACCCAGCACCAGCGTTTCAGGGCTGAAGAAAATAGCCAGCGCCAGCGAGGCGAGAACGGCCAAGTGCGAACTCATGGTCACGTCCTTCCGTGCGGTTCTGGTGGGCTAAGCTAGCAGAGCACGTTTTAAAGGGCCCTGCCCGCGCACACGGCGGTCTGGGCGGCTCTCGTTCGTAATCCGAAAAAGACGCCGCCGGTCGTTCCTGCGGCCGATCGCTGGAGGACTGCCACGATGGGCGATACCCCGCTGTATGACGCATACCGGAACTTTCTTGCCAATGCCGGCACACCCTTCACGGTGCCCGGGCACAAACGCAATCCCGATCTGATCGACGACTTCCTGGCGCTCGACGTTCCGCACTACGGAGGCGTCGAGAACCGCCGTGCCACGACAAAGCGACTCGTCGCTGCCGAGCG
>Ga0194038_1001350_pt1 | contig 10592 bp, 7 predicted proteins | sample JunL226m_MetaG_FD_148630 | JGI IMG/M metagenome (GOLD analysis project Ga0194038, IMG submission 148630) | Anoxic zone freshwater microbial communities from boreal shield lake in IISD Experimental Lakes Area, Ontario, Canada - Jun2016-L227-6m | ecosystem: Environmental > Aquatic > Freshwater >...
GCCAACCAAACCACTCTCCAATCAGCGCGACCTCTCGCTGGCATACTCGCCCGGCGTGGCCTACCCCTGCCTGGACATTGAGGCCAACCCGGAACTCGTCAACGAATACACCTCACGCGGCAATCTGGTGGGCGTCATCACCAACGGCACCGCCGTGCTGGGCCTGGGCGACATCGGTCCGCTGGCTTCCAAACCGGTGATGGAAGGCAAAGGCTGCCTGTTCAAGAAATTTGCCGGCATCGACGTCTTCGACATCGAACTGGCCGAACGCGACCCCGACAAGCTGATCGAAATCATCGCTGCGCTGGAGCCGACGCTGGGCGGCATCAACCTGGAAGACATCAAGGCACCGGAATGCTTCTACATCGAGAAGAAGCTGCGCGAGCGCATGAATATTCCGCTCTTTCATGACGACCAGCACGGCACCGCCATCATCTCGAGCGCAGCCCTGCTCAACGGCCTGGAACTGGTGGGCAAACCGATCGACAAGGTCAAGGTCGCCGTCTCGGGCGCAGGCGCTGCGGCGATTGCCTGTCTGGACGTCATGGTGGGCCTGGGTGTGTCCCGCGAAAACGTTTTTGTCTGCGACTCCAAGGGTCTGGTCTACGAAGGTCGCCCCGGCGGCTACGACGAATCCAAGGCACGTTACGCACAGAAGACCACGCTGCGCACGCTGGCCGACGTGATCAGCGGCGCCGATGTCTTCCTGGGCTGCTCCACTGCTGGCGTGCTGACGCAGGACATGGTCAAGACCATGGCCGACAAGCCCATCATCCTGGCACTGGCCAACCCCGAGCCCGAAATTCGTCCCGAACTGGCCAAGGCCGTACGGCCCGACTGCATCATCGCGACCGGCCGTTCCGACTACCCGAATCAGGTCAACAACGTCCTTTGCTTCCCCTACATCTTCCGCGGCGCACTCGATTGCGGCGCGACCAAGATCACCGAAGCCATGAAGCTGGCCTGCGTGCGCCAGATCGCTGACCTGGCCAAGGCCGACATCAGCGAAGAAGTGGCCACCGCCTACGCCGGCAAGGAACTGGTGTTTGGCTCGGAGTATCTGATTCCGACACCGTTTGACTCCCGCCTGATCCTGCGCATCGCGCCGGCCGTGGCCAAGGCTGCCGAAGAGTCTGGCGTGGCTAAACGCCCGATCAAGGACATGGACGCCTACCGCGAACAACTGTCGCGTTTTGTTTACCAGACCGGCATGTTCATGCGCCCGGTCTTCACTGCTGCCAAGGCCGTCCCGGATGAGCGCAAGCGGGTTGCCTTTGCTGAAGGCGAAGACGAGCGTGTTCTGCGCGCCGTTCAACTCGCGGTGGACGAAGGACTGGCGCGCCCGATCCTGATCGGACGTCCGGCGGTGATTGAAGCCCGGCTGCTCAAAGCCGGTCTGCGCATTCGTCTGGGCAAAGACGTGTCCTGCGTCAACCCCGAAGACGACCCGCGCTTCCGCCAGTACTGGGAAACCTACCACCGCCTGACCGGCCGACGCGGCGTATCGATTGAAGCGGCCAAGGCCGCGGTACGGCGCTCCACCACCACCATCGGCTCGCTGATGGTCAAGCTCGGTGATGCGGACGCCATGCTGTGCGGTCTGCATGGCCGCTTTGACGTCCATCTGGATCATGTGCGCGACGTCATCGGCACCAAGAAAGGTGCGTCCGGCTTCGCCACACTGAACGCGCTGATGATGGAAAAGCGCACGCTCTTCATCGCCGACACCTTCGTCAACGACGACCCGGACGCCCAGCAACTGGCCAGCATCGCCCTGATGGCCGCCGACGAGGTGAAGCGTTTTGGCTTGCCGCCGAAAGTCGCTTTTCTGTCGCACTCCATGTACGGTTCATCCAGCCGCAAATCGGCCGTCAAGATGCGCCAGGCCTACGAGCTGTTTTGCCAGATGGCACCTGATGTGGAATGCGATGGAGAAATGCACGGCGATGCTGCACTGTCCGAAGACATGCGCCACGCGACCCTGATGGACAGCAAGCTCAAGGGTGAAGCCAATATTCTGATCTGCCCGAACCTGGACGCCGCCAACATCCTGTTCAATGTGCTCAAGATGACCGGTGGTCACGGCGTCACGGTGGGTCCGATCCTGCTCGGCGCCGCGGCCTCGGTCCATGTGCTGACGCCATCGGCCACGGTGCGGCGTGTTGTCAACATGACGGCGCTGGCCGTCGCCAACGCGGCCAAGCACCACGCCGGCTAGGACGAAGCGCGGCGCATTTCACGCCACATGAAAAGGTAGAGACCCTCTACCTTTTCGCGTGCCCAGGGTGTCTTGCGCAGGAACTTGAGGCTGGAGGCGACGCTCGGGTCGTGCGTGAAGCAGCGCACGGGTATGCGCTCGCCCAGTTCAGCCCAGCCGTAATGTGCCGCCAGCGCCGTGACGATGGCCTCCAGCGTCAGACCGTGCAAAGGATTGCGTGGCTGGGCGGGAACGGTGGAATCTGACATGCCAGCATTTTGTCATGCGGCACCCGTCAGAGCGCCAGACGGCTAGAATACGCCCCTCGGAAGCGTGGCAGAGTGGTCGATTGCACCGGTCTTGAAAACCGGCGACGGGAAACCGTCCGTGAGTTCGAATCTCACCGCTTCCGCCATTTCACCAATGGCAAATTCAATTGAAATTGCCATACCCCCCAACATTTCTCGCTTGATTGAGACCGGCCCCAACATGGGCAGTGGTCTGTAGGTCCAATGTCGTCGACAGGGTGGCGATGATTTCGTCGCTAAAGATTTCTCGGCCGAGGTCGTAATAGACAATGTGTGGATAAAGCATGAACTACACCCTTGACGATCCAACAGCCAAGCTGCAGTCCAAGAATGCAGCAGCGAGGGTGGTTTTTTTGTATGCGGTATTCGCCTGTCTGTGGATACTGTTTTCGGACTGGATCCTGGTCTGGCTGGTCAGCGATCCCACCCGGATTGCCTTCTGGAGCACAGTCAAGGGGTGGCTCTTTGTTGCAGTAACTTCCCTGCTCCTGTTTGGAATGATTCAGCGCCAGCTCAGTCAAACCTTGAATCTGTCTGCGCGTGAAAGCGAGGCCCAGGCCTTGCTGAACCAACAGGCGCAACGCTCCGAAGCGCTGCTCAATCTCCCGCTCGCCACTGATGCCATGAACGAGACGGATTTCTTGCAGCATGGGCTCAGCATCACAGAACAGCTCACCGGCAGCCAGATCGGCTTTGTCCATTTTGTGCACGACGACCAGGAAACCATTGAACTGCTGACCTGGTCGCAATCCACCCTGACGGGCTACTGCACAGCCAGTCTTGACCGGCACTGCCCCATCCGCCAGGCCGGAATCTGGGCCGATGCCCTGCGCCAGCGAAAGCCCGTGCTGATCAACGACTACACCAATGCACCAGGCAAGCACGGCCTGCCAGAGGGCCATGCCCGGCTGGAGCGCCTGATCAGCGTGCCGGTCATCGAGGGCGGTCTGGTTCGCATGATGATGGGTGTCGGCAACAAGCCGCTGCCCTACACCGATATGGATGTGGAGACCGCCAGATTGGTGGCTCAGACGCTCTATCGCATTTTTTCCAAGCGTCGCTCGGATGAAGCCGTGCATCAAAGCCAGGAATCGCTCAAGGAGGCGCAACGCATTGCCAGCATGGGCAGTTATGCGCTGGATATGGCCACCGGGCGCTGGGAAAGTTCAGAAGAGCTTGATCGGCTATTCGGGATCAGTGTCAGCTTCGATCGTTCAGTGCAGAGTTGGGAGTCGTTGATTCACCCTGAAGACCGGTCGATGATGAGTAAATACTTCCAGAATCAGGTCGCAGGGCAACACAGTATGTTCGACAAGGAATACCGTATCGTCAAACCGGACGATGAGGCTGAACGCTGGGTGCATGGCTTGGGCAGGCTCCAGTTCGATGCCCAGGGTGATTTGCAGAAAATGGTCGGCACGGTCCAGGACATCACCGAGCGCAAACAATCCGACAGCCAGATTCAGGCCCTGGCCTTCTCCGATCCCCTGACCGGATTGCCCAACCGCAGGCTGCTGTTGGATCGGCTCGAACAAGCCATGGCTGCGGCACTGCGGCACGGCCATCAGGGCGCGCTGTTGTTCATCGATCTGGACGACTTCAAGACCCTCAACGACACCCTGGGCCATGACAAGGGTGATTTGCTGCTGCAACAGATCAGCCATCGGCTGATCGGCTGCGTGCGCGAGGGCGACACCGTGGCAAGACTCGGCGGCGACGAATTCATCGTATTGCTCGAAAACTTGATCAGCACCTTGCCTGAGGCGGCCGCGCAGGCTCAGGTCGTCGCTGTCAAAATCCTCAGCGCACTGGGGCAACCCTACGAACTTGAGGGTCACGGACATCACAGCACGGCCAGCATCGGCGTCACCCTCTTTGGTGGCCCCCAGCGTGAAAACATCGATGAACCCTTGAAACGTGGCGAACTGGCGATGTACGAGGCCAAGGCGGCCGGACGCAACTCGATACGCTTGTTTGAGCCGACGATGCAAACCGCATTGGCGGGGCGCGCCGGACTCGAAGTCGATTTGCGCGAGGCCCTCGCCAAAGGCCAGTTCATTCTGTACTATCAGGCCCAGTGCGGAGACAGGAATCAACTCAGCGGTGTGGAAGCACTGGTGCGCTGGCAGCATCCGCAGCGCGGCCTGGTGTCGCCGGTGGAATTCATTCCGATCGCGGAGGCCAGTGGTCTGATTCTGCCCCTGGGCCGCTGGGTCCTGGAGACTGCATGCAAGCAACTCGCCGCTTGGGCACTTCGACCAGAGCGCTCACACCTGACCATGGCGGTCAATGTCAGCGCCCGTCAAATCAGACAGAGCTCCTTCGTCCAGGAAGTACTGGCCATCCTGGAAGCAACGGGTGCCAGGCCCGAACGACTCAAGCTCGAACTGACCGAAAGCGGACTGCTCGACAATGTGACGGACACCATCGCCAAGATGAATGCACTCAAGGCACAGGGAGTGTCTTTCTCGCTCGATGACTTTGGCACCGGCTATTCGTCACTTTCGTACCTCAAGCGCCTGCCCTTGGGTCAGCTCAAGATTGACATGAGCTTTGTCAAAGACATCCTCACCGACCCCAACGATGCAGCCATTGCCAACATGGTGGTCGCGCTGGCTGAGAGCATGGGGCTGGCCGTCATCGCGGAGGGTGTGGAGACCGAGCCCCAAAAGAACTTTCTGGCCAAGCTGGGCTGCAATAACTATCAAGGCTATCTGTTCAACAAGCCGGCGCCGATTGATGAGTTTGAGGCGTTTGCCGCCTAGGTCTTGCAAGCAACATCGCCAGTTCTGGCACTCGCTTGCCCCTTGGTTGCGACCTTTGGATCCAGTGGATGACCGGCCGCCTTCAGGCCTGCTGCAGTACCGCTGATCAGTCGCTCCAGAATCTGTCTTAAAAATTCTTAACGGACATCATTCGAGATTGCAGCTACGCTTGCTCACCTTATCAAACAGGGACAAAGCCAGCGCGATGAAGCTCCAGAATGACACGGATCTGGTTTGCCTCTTCACTTGATTGCATGCGCAAAAAGGTGGAAAAATCATGAGCCAAACCACGCGCCGGAACTTTGACCTGCCGCTGCTGGACAAGCTGGCCGAGGGTCTTGTCCTGCTCGACCGGAAAGCGCAAGTGCTATCGCACAACCAAGCGGCAGAGCCCTGGGTCAAACAAGCCCGCGCCATGCAGGGCGTACTCAAAGACCTGTTGGATCTGGAAGCACGCGGGCGCATCAAACTGCCGGTGAAGCTGGGGCTGTGGAGCGGAAAAACCGCTACCGATGAGCACCCGGGCGAGGCCTGGCTGATTATGGATGGTCGCCACGACAATGCAATTTGTATCGTGCCGGTGCAAAGCAGCAAAGGCGTTGCAGCTGAATTGGCGCATCTACCGGCGGCCGAGCAAAACTTTCTCCGTCTGCTCGGCGACGAGGCACGCTCGCAAATCACTGCGCTGCGCTTGCTGCTTTCACCGCAGGCGGGTCACGCCTGGCACGACGCGGCGGCCATCACGCTGCAGAGCATGCGCGTCGAATCCTTGCTGCAAGAACTTTCTGACTTGTCGCTGCTGATGCAGCGTGACGATGTGTTTGCCGATGAGCGGCTGAACCTGACTGAACTCGTGGGGGCGGCTTTGCCGCCGGTGACGCTACCCGTTGACCCGGAGTTGGCGGTTTTTTCCATGGGTCAGGAGAGCCCTGCCCAAGGCATGGTGTACGGGCATGCAGCCTGGATGCGTTACGCCTTGCGGGTGCTGTTTGAGGCACTGCAGAACAGCGCTCCGGCGCGAAGCCAGATCAACATCCGCACACGCCAGATGGGGAACTTTGTGATCATCACCGGGCACGTGGCGGCTATCGCACACAGGCGCAGCAGCAAAGCCACCACGCAGCAAGCGGCTACCGATGGCAACGCAACACTAGCCGAAAGTCGTGATTCCCGGGTGCGCTGGCTGATGTGCCGGCGCATCATCGTGCTGCATGGCGGTCAGCTCAAACTCGCTTTTTTACCCACGGGTAGCGCCGACGATGCCAGCAACCCGCCGATTGAATCCTTCGCGCTGACGCTTGGCACCGGCCTGCCAATCAATGAGCGCAGCCGCGCTTCCTGCGGCACCTGCCGGCACGTCTTGCAAGGACAGGCCTATGCCGTTGACCTGTCGCAACTTCTGAATCAACACTAGCGAGTCAAGAAGGAACCCACCATGCACAGCATCCTGATTGTTGACGACCACGCTGACGTTCGCCGCTTGTTCAGCATCACGCTGGGCAAGGAGTTCACCGTTCTGGAAGCCGAGGACGGCAGCAGCGCCCTCAGAGCCATTCGTACCCATCGACCCGAGGCGGTGCTGCTGGACGTGATGATGCCGGGAGAGATGGATGGCCTGCAGGTGCTCGATGCCATCAAGGCGGATCCCGCAACGCGCGGCACCCAGGTCGCCATGGTGACCGCACGCGGTCAGGTTGCGGACGGGCATGACGCCCGCAAGCGCGGCGCAGACGCCTACTTCATCAAACCCTTTAGCCCGCTGCAAGTGGTGGCTTGGGTCAGGAGTCACGTGAAGTGAGCTCACCGAGCGGCCCGCGGTGCCATACTGGCACCTTTAACCCGCCTTGCGCTTCGTGCCGGATTGCGCCTGTCACCGTACGAAAATGTCCTGATGAAGCAAGAGAGTTACGCAACAACGCTGAAGTGGCTGAAAACGAACCCCCCGCTGGATGAGCTTTGCGCAAGATTTCCGGCCGAATGGGCAAGGGTGCAAGAGGATATTACCGCCATCGTGGAGCGCGGTGTCGCGGAAGAACTCAAGGCCTATCTGGAGCGCTTGTCAGCACCTGCAGGGTTGATCCAACCATCTTCCGGGAGCCGGCAAGGAATCATGGCGAGCGCTCTGTCGCAATTTGTCCGTAGCCGCATGGCGCATGAGTCCGTCAAGAAACTCTGCCTGGCCACGCTGGCCGCAGATGCCGGAGTTAAAAAAGGGAAGCTGCGCTTCAATCTGCTCAATGGTTACATCGCCCAGAAACTGCTGTTTTCCAGAGGGTTGGAGCGCAAACCAGCTTCCCTGTTCTGGTTCCGCACGTTCTGGCCGCTGGTCTGGCAAAGGAAGCGGCTTATGCCGCTGGTACAGCCCAGGGGGATTTATTGTTTCTACTCCGACGCACTGATCGAGGCGCTGGCTGCCATGATTTCTTCCAGAAGTTGCCTGGAAATCGGAGCGGGGGACGGGACGCTGACGCGGTTCCTGAAACAGCGGGGTGTCGAGCTAACCGCCACGGATAATCATGGCTGGAACACTGTCGTGACGTACCCGCAGTGGGTCGTCAAGCTTGATGCCCGCCAGGCCCTGGCGACCTATGCTCCAGAGGTGGTCATCTGTTCGTGGCCGCCCTCGCAAAATGACTTTGAGCGCGCCGTCTTTGAGACGCCCAGCGTACAGTTGTACATCGTCATCGGCAGCCGCTACCAGTTTGCATTCGGCAACTGGAAAGACTACACAGGGCAATCCGCTTTCGACCTGCAAGAAGACAAGAAACTGGGCCCGCTGGTGTTGCCCCCCGAACTGGAAGCTGCCGTCTACGTATTCCGGCGCAAGCCCCTCAGTGACGTGCCAAAAATGCAAGTTGCATCTGGTGGACACTCTTGATCAGTTCTGTCGACTGCAAAAATTCGGCCAAGCGCGCCAGTCTCGGTGAATCCAGATGACCTCGCAGATAGAAGAAATCGATGCTCGCGTCAGCACCCAAATCAAACGCCGCAAGATCGCTCACACCGCCGAGCGCGAGTCTTTCACCCAGGCGAGCACAGAAGTAGCACAGCGCCAGACGTGCGCTGGGGCCCTGCTCGATTTGATCGACCGGTGTTACCAGCATCCTGTCGATCCCTGCCACCTCTGCGATCAGACTGGCGGGCAAACCCCATTCCTGCATCAGCAGACTGCCGATTTCGGTAGCGCTCAGCCCCAAGCGCAACTGCTCGGCGCTGGCTCGCTCAAGCAGACCCTTGCCCGGACTCCACAGGATGCTGTCAGGTGGCAATAGCGCGGCGGTCGCAAGGTGACCCAGAAACGACAACACCACTTGGGTCACCAGCGAGCCCTGAGCCGGCAATTCGAGGCGCTGGGCCAGCTTGAAACACAACTCGCCAGCCAAGGCGCTCGCACTCGAAACCATGTCGAACACCTTTTGGCGCTCCGGGCTGCTCGTCCTGACCGACGCTTCCAACATGTACTGCAAGCAGATGCCGCGAACCGAATTCAGGCCCAGGAAGGTAATCGCCTGCCCGATGCTGACCACTGGTCTGCGCAGTCCGTAGAACGGCGAATTGACCCGGGCCAGCACCTGGGCCGCGATCAACGCCTCGCTCGTTATCAGATCGCTGATCTGACTGGAGGTCGCGCTATCCAACAATTCAGGGGAAACCAGTTTGTACAGAGACAGCGGCGGTCTGGGAAGCCTGCGGAGGTCCTCCGTGAGGGCATCACGCCGCCCGGTGGAAAGACTGTCGCTGCCCAGGAAGCGGAATGCTGCCAATTCCTCGGGTGGTGCCAGACTGGGAGTCGGTGGCACCGGCTGGATACGGGCAATGCTGGCCGGGCGGGTCCGATGGGCGGTGTCGGCTCCCGATGCGGTCGAGCCCATTGGCCGCGACGAAGCGCGCTTGACGCTTGACTTCCCCAGAAAGTAGATGATCAGGATGGCTGCAACGGCCAGGATGACGATCAGAATTTCCACTTTGTTGCAACCGGCTGTGTTGCTGAATTGACAGTGAAACCGCCGCTGCGACAGAAACTTCTTCGGCCCATATCAACCCCGGCCAGCGGCGCATCCCAAGGGCGATGCATGGCCATGATCTGACGGGAGGAAGAGCGACATTCGAACCTCATCACGAGCAGTATCGCACTTATTGGGGCAGCCTATTTGTACCGCGCAGACCCTTCGAATCCGCTGCGGCGTCCTCGGCAGCACCCACCTAGCTTCTTGCATTATGCTGGTGGGCCCGCATGCTCCAACTGGAGACGGTACGCGGGCGTGATGGACCGAGGAATACAAATGGCAGCGAATCAGGGTCGGGTGGTTTTGGTGGCGGGGGCAACAGGCCTCGTCGGTCAGGAAATACTGAAGGCCCTGCTGGCCGACAAGGCGGTGGCAGCGGTTCACTGCGTGGGGCGGCGCCCACCCCTTGTCACACACCCCAAACTCACGGCGCATGTGCTTGAGTTGAACGCTCTGCCCGCCCTGCCCAGGGTTGATGAATGCTTTATTGCGCTGGGTACCACCATCAAGGTCGCCGGCAGTCAAGCCGCATTCCGGGCGATCGACCTGGATGCCGTTGTGGCGGTAGCCCGCGCGGCGCTATCCGCCGGCGCAACAAAGCTGGGTGTCGTCAGTGCCATGGGCGCGGACGCACAGTCCCGTGTTTTCTACAACCGCATCAAGGGCGAGATGGAGCAGTCTCTCAAAGAGATGGGGTTCATGAGTCTGGTGATTGCGCGCCCCTCCCTGATCGATGGCGACCGCGCTGCGCTGGGTCAGCGCGAGCGCGCCAGCGAGGGCGTGGGTCTGATGCTGGCACGTGGTCTGCGCCCCCTGCTACCTGCCAACTACCGCGCCATCCTGGCCAGGGATATTGCGCACGCACTGCTGCGGGCAGTTCACGCTGGCCCGTCCGGCGTGACGACACTCCTGTCCGGTCAGATGCAGGGCGGCTGAGATGAAGACGATCGGACTGCTGGGCGGCATGAGCTGGGAATCCACCATCCCCTATTACCGCTTGATCAACCAGCGCATCAAGGAACGCCTGGGCGGTCTGCACTCAGCCAAAATCATCCTCTACAGTGTTGATTTTCACGACATCGAACGCCTGCAACATGCAGGAGACTGGGATGCTGCCGGACTGACCTTGGCCCGGGCCGCGCGCGTTCTGGAACAGGCCGGCGCCGACTTCATCGTCCTGTGCACCAATACCATGCACAAGCTTGCATCAGCGATGGAGGGGGCGATCACGATTCCCCTGCTCCACATTGCAGACCCGACAGCCAGACAAATCCGCAGCGATGGACATACCAGAGTGGGGCTGCTGGGAACCCGC
>Ga0194038_1001352_pt1 | contig 10585 bp, 20 predicted proteins | sample JunL226m_MetaG_FD_148630 | JGI IMG/M metagenome (GOLD analysis project Ga0194038, IMG submission 148630) | Anoxic zone freshwater microbial communities from boreal shield lake in IISD Experimental Lakes Area, Ontario, Canada - Jun2016-L227-6m | ecosystem: Environmental > Aquatic > Freshwater >...
TTACAGAACCCGCCAGTCTTTCGTGGAATAGGCACTAGCTTCGCCACCTATTTTTGTGCTGTTACATCCACTACCCCCAGTAACACTTCCGTCTTGATCGCTGGTATGTCGTTAGAGCCCCCAATCTAAAACGATTGAGAAAAGAACAATAAAAAAGGGCTTTAGGGGCAACTCTGTGATAGAACGGTTTGGGAAAATCACCTCACGAAACTTTCCTAAACCCACAAAGCCACCTCTAAAGCCCTATTCTGAGTGTTCTATTCCTCAATGATGATTAGTATAAACCAAGTCTTTCAAAATTAAAATGCCCATGGAAGCCAAAAGGCTTAATATTTGACAATTCTCGCTCAAAGCTGAAATAACGGGCTATTTCTTCGGGGGCAAACTTTATACCCTGATTTTCAAGAAAAGCCCTGTTTATATGGCAGATTAGGTCATCCTCATTTAGGTCTGTATATACAAACTGAGGGCTGGCGGTCAGTTTACAAAGCTGCCTAGAGCGTATGCTAAAGCCACCATTGCCTACCCGTCTGCCTTCAGGATGCCAAGGCCATACCGCCCCGATGTAGTCATAGTCTAAGAACTGGGGTTGCCAAGCCTGCGGATTAATAATAAACCCATCCCATTGCACAATTAAAACAAAGTCCGTATGAATGTGTTTATGCAGTTCGTAAAGGATAAACTTGCTGTAAGCCTGACGGCTATTGATTTGTGGGTCATTTATAAAGACTTCACCGCCAAACTCAAAATACTCTTTACACCTGTCCATTGCCTTCTTAGCTTTATCGGGCTGTACCGAATCAATACAGCACAAGGTAATGTTTTTCAATCGAGTTCAGGCCATATCATTTTATAGGTATTGGGAAAAAGGCTTTTCCTAGACACCAAGCCGTGACTTTCCTTCTCCAGCAACGCAGCTAACATAATTAACTTATCGTAAGGAATGTCGGTATTTTGCCACATAGACACGGCTGGTACGGATACCCCTACTAACTTGGCTACCCTTGTGCAGCCCCCTAATAGCTTAATCATCGTTGTAGTATTCATTCAGCTATCTTAACATTTTTACAACATATTGCAAATAAAGTATTGCAATCCTAATTAAGTTGGCTTAATATCTAAGTACGGCATAAGCCGTGTAAATAAGGAGAAACTCAAATGAGTGAGCAAGAGCAAGACTTTCAAAGCTTCCAACAACACTTGGAACGCATCTTTAAAGACCTAGATGACGGTGTCTTTTTAACAGCAGATGAAATCGGTGACCTACGCTATGCCTGCGGTCTACCATCCCCAGTAACAAAAAACCCCGTATTAAAAGCAGTCTTTGATGACTTTTCCAATATTTTTAGGAGCAAACAATGATTATTTCAGATAACACTAAAGAATTTAAGATAGCCCCAGCAGGCAATCACATGGCACGACTGTATTCAGTCATTGATTTAGGCCATCAAGCTACCGAATGGGCTGGCGAAACCAAAATCATGCACAAGGTCGTATTGACTTGGGAATTGCATGGTAAAGACGATAACGAAATGCCATTGACTACGGATGACGGCAAGCCGTTAATTGTGTCTAAGCGTTATACAGTAAGCCTTGGAGAGCAAGCACGATTGCGTCAGGACTTAGAAGCGTGGAGCAATAAGAAGATGACCGCAGAAGATAGAAAGAATTTTGACTTAAAGAATTTATTAGGCAAGTTCTGTATGGTCAATATTACTCATTCAGAAGATGGTCGTTATGCCAATATCTCAGGCATCAGTCCTGTACCTTCAGCACTTAGGGCGCACCAGCCTGAAGCTATTAATCCTGTTGTTCACTTTTGGTTAGCTGAGTTTGATCAGTCTAAGTACGATGCGCTACCTAAGTATTACCGTGAAAAGATTGCGGAAAGTAGTGAATGGCGTGGTCAGAAGGCTAAAGAAGAAAACAAAGTGACCATTGAAGATAGCGACCTTTCTGATATTCCGTTCTGATGATAGTTAAAGAAAAGATAGCCGAATCAGGCCATTGGTATACACCGCAGGGTACACCTGCCTATACCACCATCGGTAAGACTGGGGAAAGACCTACGACTTTGCGTGATGCAAGGAAAGAAGGGCTTTTACCCAGTACTACCACCATCATTAATATTATGTCTAAAGCAGGGTTAGACACTTGGAAACAGCAACAGGTCTTACTATCCGCTTTAACGCTTCCTAGAGAGCCACAGGAGAGCGAACAGGAGTGGTTGGCTAGGGTAATGAAGGACAGCCGAGAAACAGGTTATCAGGCTGCTAATCGGGGTACGGCTATACACGGCATTATTCAGAATTGGTTTGAACAAGTGTATATGCCTGAAAAGCCGACTTACCTTGATGCGATTGATAATGTTCTTAAAACTGCGTTTGGCGAACAGGCATGGATTTGTGAAAAATCATTTGCTCATTTGCTGGGCTATGGTGGTCGTGTAGATTTAATGGCTAAACCCATCAACGGTCAGGGTACTGGTTATGTCGTGGATTTCAAGACAAAGGATACCGATTTAGACAAGGTTGATGTATATTTTGAGCATGAACTACAGTTAGCGTCTTATCGTGAAGGCCTAAATTTGCCCAACGCACGGTGCGCCATCGTATTTGTCAATGGCACGACTAACCAAGTAAAATTAGTAGAAATAGAAGAAGCACAACTTCAAAAGAGTTGGGATTGCTTCCAACACTTGTTAAGGGTCTATCAGATCAAGAACAATCTTTAATACCGAAAGCATCACGGAGCGAGTAGGTATCGGGGGAAAGCGTAAAGAAGTGAGTACCCCACCCTTTCTGTATTTTTTTTGCAACTTAGGGTTTTCCTTAGATAAAATGTATTGACAGGGTTAAGCTAACTTAATAAACTGGGTGTACTCAATAACGAGTGAGATAGGAGAAACAAATGACAACAGCTACAAAAATCAAAAAAGGCCCATTTATCGGGTCTGCTTACGAAGGTGACACATTGTTAGACATTCATGGCTACGATGGTTACTTTGAAGAAATCTACATTGCAGGTACGGACATTGACGTTACTGAAATGATCCACAGCTTAACAAGAATCTCCTTCGATAAGTTTGAAGAAGATGCCCGTGTACAAATGTTTGGTTAAGGAGAAAATAATGAAAGACTTTATCGGAAGTTGTTTATTAGGGGCTTTGCTGGGTTGTATGTTTGCATACGGATCGGCTAAAGCGCAATCTTATCCAATCACCAATGCCCAAGGCTACAATGTTGGTACGGTTCAGATACAAGGGAATACGGCACAGTTTGTAAACCCAATGGGCTACACAACGCAAACGGCAACGATCTATCCTAATCAGGTCATTATTACGACCCCTAGCGGATATACCCAAAGCGTCATTGGCAATACAGGTTACACAACGCCACCTAGCCCCCCAACACCTATGTCCCCACGGGTGATGCAATGAAACAGATGACCGATTACGAAATGGCAAAAAACGGTGACTACATTATTAGCTATCACCCACAAGCTAGGAATAGTGATCCCTATACATCGCACCTAGCAGCAAAGGCAATGAATCCATCAGCCCATTACGCTTTAATAATTGATGCTTTAAAGGTTTCAGAAGCAGGAAAGACTTTGATTGCCAAAAGATCGGGATTGGATCATAACCAAGTAGCTAGAAGATTGACCGAACTTGAGCGCAATGGCGTTATTGGTTTAACTGGCAAAACTGTTAAAAGCGACACAAATCGCCAAGAAAGGGAATGGTACTTGATATGAACAATGAACCAGTAGCGTGGATGCTTGCAGACAAAGAAGCGGAACATATCCGTAGCATTATGGCGGTGCAACATGATTTTGTGCCTAAAGGATGCATTGAAATTCCACTCTACACCCATCCAGCAAAGTGTTCTAAATGCAACGACACAGAATGGGTATGTGAAAACCACCCTGACCAAGAAGCCCATAAATGTATTTATTGTGAAGGTGCTGGGAAACCTTGCGAGTGTGCTTATCCAGCAAAGACACTAACAGATGAGGAAATAGCAGAAGAATGGGCTAAGTTTTACCCTGATGTATTTCATACACATTTAATTGATTTTGCTAGAGCAATACTAAGAAAGGCATCTGAATGAACCAAGAATTGTTAAAACAGTTATTTGATTACAAAGATGGCAAGTTACATTGGAAAGAAAGCCCAAGCCGTAATGTAAAAGCTGGTGATGTTGCTGGTCATTATGGTAATCGTAGATATGCCCAAGTCCGCATAAACGGAAAATATTACTTAAAGCATAGACTTGTGTATATGTACCATTATGGACATTTACCACCTGAACCATTGGTAATTGACCATATAAATCGCAATAGGTTTGATAACAACATTGAAAACCTAAGGGCGGTTACAAAGTCTGAAAATCAGCGTAACAATAAATTTAAGGCACAAGAGAAATGAGTACACGCACAGTAGGCATGGTAGGTAAGACCTATAAAACGGCTTCAGAAGCCTTTAAAGATGCTGACTATGCAACTGCCATAGAAAGACCTCAATCGTCTGATTTTAGCGGTTTTGGTGCGTTCTGTGGGGGTATGTTGTTTGTAGCTGTATTTGCTTACAGCTTTTACAAAACTTTAGGATAAGGCGTTAAGGCACATATTTATTTTGGCCTTGCGGTCATCTAAACCGATAGTTCCCCCGTTAATGCGTTTAGTCATGGTTTCAATGTCATCGACTAGCGCATTAAGGTTTTTTTTGTGCCAGTACCAGCCTGCACTTAGAGCCGCATATTTAGGAGTACCCAGCCAATCAGGATTCCCAAGCAAATCCACACCCAAACCAAGTCCGCAGTTTGCATAGTTTTCTTTCCCAGTTAGCTGAATCAAACCTCTACCAATATACTTGCCAGCTTCTTCAGGTGTGGTATTGCCCATCCTACCTGCATAGACCTTAGAAGCTATCTTTTGGGGATTATGTTCGTATTTCTCTGCGGTGTCCATATCAGGAAAGCGAGAAGGCCAAGTCCGCATTAGGGCAGCAGCCGAATAATTCAAGTTTTCTTGCAAAATCTTAAAGCCACCTGATTCGTGCATACATTGACCAATAAAGCAGGCTTGACGCTTTGGTGTATTAATGTCGTACTTAGCAAAGGTTTCGTTTAAAGGCTCTAACCACTTATGGTCTAGTCCTAATTTGTCTAACTGTTCTAGTGTCACTTAATGCCCATCTGATCGTTAATCCAACGCTGGAGTTCCGTAAGCATTAAGGTTGTTTGGGCGCAATTTGAAGCAAGTTGATTGTAGGCGGTGCTTGCATCAAAGAGTTTGGTGGTGTCGGAAAGATTGGACACGCTGCTGGTACTGGGTGAGCGCACCCCGTTAGCATAATACTGCCTAATAAGAGCCAATTTAGCGTCATATTCATCAGAAATCCCCTTAGTTACGAGTTGATGTTGTTTTTGGATTGATTCAACTTTAGCTTCTTGTGCTTTGGCGGCATTTTCTACTTCAGCTTTAAAAGTAACATATTTGTTATGTTCATAGCGACCATAGCCAAAGCCAACAACGCTTAATAGTATTAAACCAGCGTAAATATAGGTGCTTATAGGTAATGGAAACATTACTTCATAGGCCCAGTAGTGAGAAAACGCAATATAGCAACAATGACACCAATAATAACCAAAATAATGCCATAGTACCTTTGGTCAATGACCGATTGTAAATAAGAAAAATTGTCTAACAATGCGCCAAACACTACAAGTAAAAAGGAAAACCACATAGTCCTACTGTGGGTTATTCGTTTCATTTGCTTGTAAGGTATTGGCTTATAAATCCAATAAAAGCGGAAACAGCAGATATAACCATCATGCCAGCCCACAAACCACCACGCCCTTTATTGGCTAACTCAAGAAGTTGCTTAACATCTTTACGCAGTTCAGCTACCTCATACTCCATATTTTCTACTTTTTGCCAAGTTACGCCAAATTTTACTGGGTCGATTTCCATAATCATTTTGCTTTTCGAGTAGTTGCTTTTTTAACAGTTTTCTTAGCAACTTTTTTCTCAAACTCATGCGGAGTATAATATTTTTGAGTGGCAGGAAAAGGCCATGTACTTTCTACATTAATCTTAGGCATATAGCCTACTTTGTCAAATAACCAAGTAATTAAAAACATTTTTATTCCTTTATGGAACTAGGTTAGTAATTGAAGTAACAGTACCCGTAACAACAGTAACAACACCAAAAGAATAAAATTTACCTGTAACCGTACCTATAATTTTGTAACTTCCTGCGGGAACAAAAACTGCTTTAGGGGAAGCAGAAGCCCAAGCTGCCGTAAATGCAGCAGCGTCATTATTTGTGCCATCACCTACTGCACCAAAATCAAAAACAGATACAGTTTCTTGAAATTTTTGTTCTGCATTTCTATTGACCGCTCCTGTACCGCCTTCGTTATAAAGTACAGAAGAAGCGTTTACAGAAAGAGAAGTAGAAGCGCCAATAGTGTAATTAACTAAATCTCCAACATTTAAACCATTAGTAAAGGTAAAAGAAAGAGTAGTAGTTTCTGTGTAATTGACATTGTAAATTTGACGGCTACCATTTACATAGACTGAAAGGTTGTCGCCACCTAAAACATAACCTGTAGTAATGGTAAAAAGTGTTTGTCCTTGTGTAGCGGTTACTGTGTCGCTATAAAGCGTGCCACCAGCACCGTTGCCAAAGATAGACCAAGCACCATTCTTATAACCTTCGTACTGTTGAAGGTCGGTGTTATAGCGAATCATACCGTCTTGTGGGCTTGCAGATCGTTGTGCTGTTGTTCCTGATGGAATTTGAGTTTGACCAACACCACCAAATGCTACAGTACCTGAAGTTCCAGTTAAAGCACCTGTAATCGGTGTTTGTCCGTCAGCAGCAATAGAGCCTGTAATGGCTGTAGCCATATCAGCAAGGGTGTTATTAGCCCATGTAGAGCTAATGACTGTGCCTGTTACTACTGGGTTACCAGCAGGTAAATTATATGTACCCGTTCCGTTTCTACTCATTTGTTCATACCTCTTTCTGTGCCTTGCAACAATAATAATTTAGCTAAATCTCGTTGATCTTGTGTAAATTTTGGATTTGTTACCATTTCAGGTTTATAACCTGCCCTCATCATTGCGGCTAACTGTTTAACGCTATCTTTACGAATTTTAGTAGAGCCTGCTCTTGATGCAATAGATAATGCTTCAAAAGGCAAACCTATTGCTGGATGGGCTAATATCATACCGCCTGCAAACATTCCACTTACAGGGCCTGTAGGAGTAAATTTACCAAAGAAACGCATTAAATTTTGTACAGAACCACCTTTAGACGCTTCTTTAATAGCTTCTTGTTCGGCAGGAGTAAATAAACGCATCCGTTTAGGATTTTCAGAAAGTCTACGCAATTGCATTGCAAGGCTATTTTGCTCACCCGACTGAGTAAATTTAGTTTTATCTAATTTAGCTTTTTCTAGCATTTCGTCAAAAATGTCACCTTTGCTTAATTTGGCATAGGTATCTCTAGCTTCTTTCCATTTATCTAAAGCTTCTTTTGTACCGCCCGCTATTTTTTGCTCGGGAAGATTAGCCATGTAATAATCAAAATCACCTTTAAGCATAGAAGCAAAGCGTTTTTCTTCGGGGTCAATTGATTTTTGAACGCCAGCAATCATTTTTCTTAATGCTTGTAGCTTGTTTAAATCTTTAGGTACTGTTTCATCAGTTAAACGATTTAAGATAGTTTGAATTTTTGGATATAGTTCAGCATCAAATCCTTCGTTGGCTAAATCACGGCCTACTTTACCCATGTCTTGGCTAAATTTAGTGGCATTAATTTCAACGCCCATGTCTTTAGCTTCACCAAACAAGCGTTTAGATTTTGCAAGTAATTCATCTGCATTTGGAGTTTCAGCTAATTTACGACCAAGATTTAACCCAGTAGATGTATTTAATGCAGATAGTGTCTTACCTACAACTGGCAATGCACCGCCAAATTCCATAGCAGTTTTAACTTTGTTTGCTTTTTCTTGGGCAAATTGTTCAGGATTTAAGCCTACAGTTTCAGGTGAAGTTATTGCTGTAGCACCGCCAATAGCAGAGCCTTTAGCTATATTGCCTACTAAATTAGCACTTGGCAAAGCTTTTTGAGCAAAGCTAGGCAATACACCAATAACATCATCTACAACTTGTCCTGCTTTTGCGCCATATTCAGCTACTTTTGGTGCAACTTTTGCGCCCATTGTTTCTAAAAATGTAGGTGCGCCAACTTTCATAGGGGACAACATATAAGGAGCAGCTTCACCAACAATGCTAGAACCTTGCAATACGCGCTTACCTATGTTTCCAGCTTGTGCCTGCGTTCCTGATTCAATCTGATTAATAGCATTAACCATATTGTCACCAGTATCGCCACCACCAATGTATTTATCATACGATTGAACAACTGCGGCAGGAAGTTTTGCTGCGCCCGTAGCAATGTTTAAAGGTACAGAAACGGCAGTAGTTAATGCTTTTGTAGTCTTTTGATATGGGTTAGCAGACCCATAAGATGATGTAGATAATGGTATTCCTTCAGGGGAATATTGAACATCGCCTTGTGTATATAGATTACCTTCTGCTGGCGCAGGTGCTTGCGATAAACGCAAACGAGCCGTAGCTAAGGCAAGTGCTTGTTGTTGCTCTATCGTTTCTGCCATAGCGATTTTTCTTGTGGTGTCATTACATTCCAAATTGCTGGATCAACGCCAGCAGGCGCAGAGCTATCAGTTTTAGTAACAGCATTAGGCACGGGCGTTGGTTTTACAGAATAAGACCAATCTAAATTAGGTGCATAACGCTGATAAATGTTTTTAAGTTGTCCCAAAGCAGCGATACGATCTTCGTAAGGCAAAGAAGTATCTGCAAGTCTGCCAGCCATAGCTTCATACAGTTTTACATCAAGAACCCCTTGTGGGCCTTCAAAGCGTGGTTGCAACATTGTTAATTTAGGTGCTAACAAATCCAATTGAGTGTCTGCTTTAGACATATCGGTAGACACGCCAACACCTCTTGTTAAACCAGTCCACCCACGCTGTGCATAACCGCTAGATGATTGTGGCAACAAATCTTGAATTTCTTTAATTACGGGATAAGCACTATAAGCATTTTTAACATTAGCTTGTAAATTTTCGGCTTGTGTAGCATTCATTTCTGCTTGTTTTTTAGGTGATACACCAGCCATATTAATATTTGGCACTATTGGAATATTGCCAGCATTAGTATTCATTGTTAATGAACCTTGCGAATAAGAAGGCGCATTAGGGGCAACAGATACAGGCGAAGCATTTCCACGCAGAACTGGACTACCGCTTGTAGGTTGATTTAAAACAGGCTGATTCATTGTTGGTTGATTTACAGCAGGCGCATTATAACCGCCACCGCCAGTAGGGATGCCTTCATAAGCAGCACGATTTTGTTCTAAACCAATACGAATATTTTGATTTCTTAATTCTGCTTTTTGGAAATCATTCATTTGATTTTTATAAGCGTTAAAATCGCCTTTAAAGTTTCCACCAGCAGGAGTTTGTGCAAATTTATAATTACGCTCTAATTCAGTTGGATCAGGCATCATTTGCTTGAGAATTGTAGGTGTATATTCTTTACCAGCACCATATTGATTTGTGCGAATTTCACGCAATGCCCCAGCGTAATCAGGTGCTACAGCAGGTTTTCCAGCTACACCTTCTTGCGAACCGTAAGTAAGCATACCATTGTCATCGCGTAATGTTTGACCTTGAGGAATTATGTTAGGTTGTCCTGCTACAGCAGGAGTTCCAATCATTTTGTTAATGATAGATTCTTCAGCAGTAGCCCTGCCTGAACGGATTCTTTCTGCCAATTTAGCGGCTTCTGTATCGCTTTGTTTACCAATATATGCACCAGCAAGCACATTAGCTACTGGGTTAAGCATTTCAAAAAAACTGCGTGGCACATAACGACCACTAACCATTTGACCTTGTGGCTGTTGATTTTGTTGCATCAACATATCAGCAAAGCGTTGCTGACGATTTATTAGTTGTTGTTGAGCATAATCTTCAGGGGACATAGTCCCAGCTTGGGACGCATTAAATAATTGTGTAGTGTCTGCCATAATTAAAATTCTCCATTCCAGCTAGTAGGCACTTGACCTTGACCACCATAACCATAAACATTTTCAGCACCATACTTATTCATAGCTGTATCTGCGTTTAAATAAGGATTACCTTTGTTTGCAGAATAAGGGTCTTGACTATTACGCAACATTTTTGCCAAATCCATTGGATTCAAGCCTGAATATCCGCTTTTTTGACTTTGCGGTTGCGCCAATTGATTAGATTGTGCAAGTTGTTGATTCATATACTGTTGTTGTGCGCCTACATTTTGAAAAACAGGGCTTAGACCTTGTTGATCTTGTGGCATACCATTAGGCATATAAGTGCTAGTGTAGGGATTATCCATTTATAGCTCCATAATTAATAACTTTATATCCGTCATTTAATGTATGAACTGCATAAGGGAATACTTGTTCTACTTCTTGAGCCATATAACCAATATGAACACCATGTCCAGC
>Ga0194038_1001360_pt1 | contig 10561 bp, 10 predicted proteins | sample JunL226m_MetaG_FD_148630 | JGI IMG/M metagenome (GOLD analysis project Ga0194038, IMG submission 148630) | Anoxic zone freshwater microbial communities from boreal shield lake in IISD Experimental Lakes Area, Ontario, Canada - Jun2016-L227-6m | ecosystem: Environmental > Aquatic > Freshwater >...
GCCCCATGCAATATTTTTCCGACATCATCGAGATCGCAAATCCCTGGCTCTTCCGAGCTAGCATGTATTTATCCAGTGCCTTTTTGGATGATCCTGCAATATTGGCATTTGCTTTTTGCTAAAGCGCTAACGAGAGTAAGAGCCTACCCAATAAAAAACCACCGCTCTTCGGTGGTTTTTTATTTGCAGCAACACAAAGATTGCTAAAGCCTTAGTTAATCCTTACTTAATCAATCCTGCATTTTTTGCATCATCCATGGCTTGAGGAATTTTCTCTTTCATAAAGGCCGGCATTTTTGCCAAAGGCACATCCACAATCACAAACCCAGATTCTTCTAACTTCTTTTTGGTTTCAGGATCAGCATTGAGCTTTGCAAAGTAGTCAGACAACTTTTGTTGTAATACCAGCGGCGTAGCTTTAGGTACAGCAACACCACGATAAGCGCCGTCAACCCAGTTCAGCCCCAATTCTTTAAAGGTAGGAACGTCTGGCAGAGCAGGGTTGCGCTTCTCAGTGGCAATCGCAAGCGTGCGTACTTTGCCTTTTTGCTGAATGGCTAATGGCAGGTAACCCATTGCGCCATCCACATGCATTCCAATTAAGGCAGTGATCAAATCACCTGTACCTTTAAAAGGAACGTAAGTAATTTTGACGCCAGCCAATTTATTTAAGCGCTCTACTGCCATGTGATTGGCAGAAAACTGTGCAGAGCCCGCTAGAGTCATCTTGCCCGGATCTTTTTTAGCTGCTGCAATAAATTCTTGATAGGTCTTATATGGACTATCAGCAGAGACCATTAAGGCATCTGGAGTGAAGTGATAGTAGTAGATCGCATTAATATCTTCGGTCTTGTACTGAATTCCTTCTTGTAGCGGCTGCAAGATCGTATGCGGAATATTGACGCCCACCACAGTAGTGCCATCAGCTGGATAGGTATTGAGAGCGCTCCATACCAAAGCGCCACCAGCACCAGCACGATTGATCACCACCATGGGCTGATTAAACTTTCTGGCAGAGATCTCCGCTTGGTAGCGTGCTACTAAATCAGATTCGCCCGCAGCAGGAAAGGGAATGATGTACTGAATAGTTTTATCTGGAAAGGGTTGCGCGCTAGCGCCTGAGATCAATCCCAAGAACATCAAACAGGCGCTTAGGGAAATGCTGAGTAATTTAAATCGCTTCATTTAGAAATCTCCTCAATCACTGCGTTGGTGACATCACTCATCATAGCGCTGCCGCCAAGATCACGAGTGTGTAACTTTGGATTGGCCGTGACTTTTTCAATCGCGGCCATTAATTTAGCGCCAAGGGCTTTTTCCCCTAGAAAGTCGAGCATCATCACTGCCGACCAGAAAGTGCCAATGGGATTGGCAAGGCCTTTACCCATGATGTCAAAGGCAGAGCCATGAATAGGTTCAAACATAGACGGATAGCGACGCTCTGGATCCAGGTTAGCCGTTGGTGCAATACCTAAGCTGCCTGCTAGTGCCGCCGCTAAATCACTAAGGACATCTGCATGTAAGTTGGTAGCAACAATCGTGTCTAAAGATTCGGGGCGATTGACCATGCGCGCTGTTGCGGCGTCAACCAATTCTTTATCCCAAGTGACATCAGGAAAATCTTTAGCAACGATGTTGGCGATTTCATCCCACATCACCATGCCATGACGCTGGGCATTCGATTTAGTAATGACAGTCAGATGCTTACGAGGGCGCGACTGCGCTAATTTAAAGGCAAAACGTTGAACACGCTCAACTCCAACTCGAGTCATGATGCTCATGTCAGAAGCGACTTCAATCGGATGTCCTTGATGCGCTCTACCACCCACGCCAGAGTATTCACCTTCAGAGTTCTCGCGCACGATGACCCAATCGAGTTGACCCGGTTTGCAATTACGCAGTGGTGTTTCAATACCAGGAAGAATGCGAGTAGGGCGCACGTTTGCGTACTGATCAAAGCCTTGGCAGATTTTGAGACGCAAGCCCCATAAAGTAATGTGATCGGCGATATGAGGATCACCAGCTGAACCAAACAAGATCGCATCTTTAGAGCGCAAAGGCTCAAGACCATCGGCAGGCATCATGATGCCGTGTTTGCGGTAGTAGTCTCCACCCCAATCAAAGTGCTCAAACTCAAAGCTAACTTCAGGATGTTTTTTACTGAGAGCCGTTAATACCTTTTCACATTCAGGAATGACTTCCTTGCCAATTCCGTCTCCCGGAATGGACGCTATCTTGTACGTCTTCATCTGTCTCCTACTTCCTACTGTTTTATATGGCTTATTTCACTAATAAGCTCCAAAGCCATTATGCAATCCCTAGCCCCCTGAAAGCGCCAAAACAACAAAAACAGCCTCATTTTTGCGGTTTTTATATATACTGTATAAACATACAGTATATTAATGACTATGACCCAATCAATAAACCCTACCAAAGTAAGCCTGACCCAGAGCCCACAAGCCTTGGTAGGCCATTTTGTCGCCTATGAGACAAGGCTCCTGAGCCACCGGATTTCGGCTGGATTTCCCAGTCCAGCGGCAGATTACGCCGAGGATGGCCTAGATCTGAATCACTACTTAGTGCAGAACAAGCCAGCCACCTTCATGTTCACCGTCAAGGGTGATTCGATGCTGGGCGCAGGCATTTGCGATGGCGACAAGGTAGTAGTCGATAAAGCTCTTAAAGCAAAACACAAAGATATCGTGGTAGCGGTCGTTGATAGCGAGTACACCATCAAGCGTCTTTATCAATTGCGCGGCCGGGTCGAACTTCAAGCAGAAAATCCAAACTATCAAGCCATCACCTTTAAAGAAGATAGTGAGTTGCAAATCTGGGGAGTAGTTGTTGGGGTAGTGCGTAAGTACAGCAATGCCAGCACGAGATATAACAAGGAGGGAAAGTCATGAACCCACTTTTTGCACTCGTTGATGTGAACAACTTTTACGTTTCTTGTGAGCGGGTATTTCAGCCCAAGCTAGAAGAAGTGCCGATGGTGGTGCTCTCCAACAACGATGGTTGCGCAGTAGCGCGCAGTGCTGAAGTCAAAGCGCTTGGCGTAAAGATGGGCACACCCTGGTTTCAGATGCAAGACTTAGCCAGAAAGCATGGCATCCAAGCCTACTCCTCAAACTACACCCTGTATGGCGATATGAGTAGCCGGGTAGTGCAAGTGCTCAGAAGCTTTACGCCCAAGCTTGAGGTTTACAGCATCGATGAGAGCTTTTTGCAAATCGAGACGGTCTTAAAACAATATCAAGACACGATTGAGTTAGGTCAGACAATCAAGCAGCAAGTCAAAGACACCACTGGTCTACCAGTATGCGTAGGTATTGGTGCGAGTAAGACTCTCGCAAAGCTTGCTAATCACTTAGCCAAGAAACATCAGCAGTTCGCTGGAGTGTGTGATGTCAACGCCATGGAAAAACCAGAGCTTTACCAATGGATGAGCGAGACACCAGTCGGCGAGGTGTGGGGAGTTGGCAGGCAAATTGCTAAAAAACTCAAAGCCCAAGATATTCATAGCGTGTTTGATCTCTTGCAAGCCGCGCCACAAATGATGCGCCAACAGTTTGGCGTGGTGATGGAGCGCTTATGCTATGAACTGCGTGGTACTTCTTGCCTAGAACTTGAAGAGGTGGTGCCCGCTAAACAACAAATCATTGCTTCACGCAGTTTTGGAAAACTCGTTACTAGCCAAGCAGAGCTTGCCCAGTCAGTCGCCACCCATGCGGCGCGAGCAGCTGAAAAACTGAGAACCCAAAACGGCATGACAGGCGCGCTGACGGTATTTATTCAGACTAACCCGTTTAAGCAACACGAGCCACAGTATCACCAAAGCGTCACCATTCCACTTGCCGATGCCACCGATAACACCCTGACATTAACCAATGCAGCGCTTGCAGGCCTCAAGCAAATTTACCAGCCGAACTTTCGTTATAAGAAAGCGGGCGTCATTCTCAATCTGATTAGCGATAAGCCAACCGTGCAGCAATCCCTGTTTGAGGATGTGGAAAGTAAAGGCAAGTCAGCACATCTAATGAAAGCGATGGATGAAATCAATACACGCTTTGGTAATGCAGTGATTAGGTCTGCAGCGGCAGGAACTAACGGCAGTAAGCAAGTATGGCAAATGCGCTCTGGCAATAAGTCACCAAACTACACCACGCAGTGGGATGAATTACCGGTGGCTAGATAAATAAAGAGATGAAAAAAGAGATAAAAAAACCACAGCAAAACAGTTATTTTTTACAAGCTCATTTTGTGAGCTTTTGACCCACTAATCTAAATACGTAGCAGCAAACTTGAATAGCAAAAGAGGAGAAAAAAATGGATACATTAAGCAACTTGATGAACAACTTTAACGGCATCTCATTGGCAGTCATCATGATTTTGTCTTACTGCGCAGTGCTCAAAAACACCAAGCGTCATGAAGGTGAAACAAAGCAAGTATTTAATCGCAAGTATCAGTAAAGATCAGTAAATCGTAGTAAATAGCAGTAAACCGTAGCAGATGGTCAAAGCAGAGGGGAATAGGGAAATCACGGATTCCTTATTCCCTAATTCTTTTGGGGCTCTATAAATAGAGGGGGGAGGAATAATTCCCCTAAGTAGTTTATGGTTTTTCATGCATTAACAAAGTCATAAAGTTCGTTAGTATTGAGTGATGAACGAAGATAAGCAAACCTACCTAGATAAAAAATTGCGTCCATTGCCACGTTGGATATTTATGTCCCGTTGGCTGCAAGCTCCACTATATATTGGCCTTATTGTTGCTCAAGGCATCTATGTTTGGCAGTTCTGGATAGAGCTCTACCATCTGGTTGCCATGATGGCTAACAAGAACATGACTGAAACAGCATTAATGCTCGTTGTTTTAGGATTAATTGACGTAGTGATGATCTCTAACCTATTAGTGATGGTCATTGTTGGTGGTTGGGAGACCTTTGTTTCGCGTTTGGAGTTACAAAATCATCCTGATCAGCCCGAGTGGTTATCTCATGTGAATGCTGGTGTTCTTAAGGTCAAGCTAGCAACAGCGATTATTGGTATTTCATCAATTCACTTACTCAAGACCTTTATTAATGCAGCATCCTACGATGAAAAGACATTAATGTGGCAGACTCTGATCCATATTACTTTCGTCTTGTCTGCTGTTGCGATTGCCTATACTGAAAAAATAGTGACTGCCGCCCATAAACCGCATTGAGAATGAGGGTGGGTAGACACCCAGTAGCCCAGAATAATGTTCTCAATCAATCCAAAAGAAGTGAAATGACATCAAACCCTTGTTTTGAATGCGGTCAGTGCTGCCAGCATTTTCGGGTGAGTTTTTACCATGGTGAAATTGCAGGCAATGACGCTGGGGTTGTGCCAGCACAGCTTACTAGTAAGCTCACACCACACCTTGCTTGTATGAAAGGAACTGAGAAGGGCGGTGCTCCTTGTATAGCCCTAAAGCATACAAAGGAAGAAGGTTGGCGCTGCTCTATCTATGAAGATCGACCAAGCCCTTGCCGAGAATTTAATATTCTTAATAAAGATGGCACGCCTAATCCAGAATGCCAAAAGCTACAAGAGGTGGCTAAGCAACGACGCCTCAGTAGCGTCATTGATCCTTAGCCAAAGAGAAGGATGAATGCATTGAAAATTGTTGTAACTGTATTGGCTTTAGTTTGCTCTTCACTAGCATTTGCAGACTATCCTGAAAAGTCGATTCGCTTAGTCGTGCCATTTGCCACTGGCGGAACCTCAGAGATCGTTGCTCGCTCAGTAGCCAGTAGCCTTAGTACTAGTCTTGGTCAATCAGTGTATGTGGATAACAAACCTGGGGGTGCTGGCAACATCGCGATGGAAGAGGTTAAGCGTGCCAATCCAGATGGCTACACTTTGATCTTGGGTCACGTCGGAACTTTGGCTGTCAACCCTGCGCTATTTGGTAAAAAACTTCCTTACGATCCCAATAAAGATTTTGCACCCGTTACATTGGTAGCAAAAGTACCCAATGTGATTGCAGTGAGCGAGAAAAGTAATTACAAGACCTTGGCTGATTTAGTGGCGGATGCTAAAAAGAACCCAGGCAAAATCAATTATGGATCTGCAGGTAATGGCAGTGCAGGGCACTTGGCGATGGAATATTTTTCTTCTGAAGCCGGAATTGATTTAGTGCATGTGCCGTACAAAGGTTCTGGCCCAATGCTCACCGATCTGATTGGTGGCCAAATTCAGGCAACTTTTAATGGCCTGCCTTCATTAATGGGGCAGATAAAAGGCGGCGCTCTACGTCCACTAGCTGTTGGTTCATCAGAGCGCTCAAAAGTATTGCCCAGTGTGCCCACCATAGCCGAATCTGGTTATAAAGGATTTGAGACTTCGCAGTGGTATGGAATCATAGTTCCTGCTGGCACGCCACAAGCGGTGATTGATCGCTTGCAAAAAGAGATTGCGAAATCTTTAAAATCAAAAGAAGATTCTAAAAAGATGCTGGATGACGGAGCAGTATTAGTAGGAGATACACCTGCTCAGTTTGGAGCATTCATAAAAACTGAACAAGGTCGTTGGGCCAGGGTAGTTGAGAAAGCAAAAATCACGGTCGATTAAAGCAGGGCTTCACAGGGCTACTCCGGTTTAATGCCAGACTTTTTAATCATCGTAGTCCACAGCTCAATTTCTGATTTTAAAAAACTCACATAAGCATTTGAGCCTAAGGACGGTATCACAAAGCCGACTGACTCAATACGTTGCTTTACTTCAGGATTTTGTAAGGCCGCAATCATGGCAGCCTCTAACTTATCAAGAATCGGCTTAGGAGTTCCTTTAGGAGCGCTGATGCCAGCCCATGAGAGTGCCTGAAATCCCGGATAACCACTTTCTGCTACGGTAGGAACATTTGGATAAAGAGCATTGCGTTGCAAACTGCTCACCGCAATAGGGCGTAATTTACCTGCTGCTACAAAAGGTAAGGCTGCATCTTGATTAATAAAGATCATCGGAATTTCATTTGCAAGAATGGCATTCATGAGAGGGCCACCTCCGCGATAAGGTATACCAACAATAGGTAGAGGATTGCAATTGGTTTTATTTTTCATATCCGCGCAAGTGGCAGTGGCTTGGCGAAGTAACTCCATTGCCATATGGCCTGAGGAAGCATAGGTATAGCCATAGTCAAGCTTGCCAGGATTTTTTCTGGCGTAATCCACCACATCTTTTAATGTTTTAAATGGACGATCTGGATTTACCACCAATACATTGGGACCTAAATCAATTAAAGTGATATGGGAAAAATCTTTTAATGAGTCATATTTGAGATTAGGATCAAGACCATGTGCAACGGCATTCTGACCAACACCAGTCATGACTAGGGTATAGCCATCAGGCTGAGCGCCCGCAGCTCTCTCTGCTCCAATCACGCCACCACCTCCACCGATATTTTCAATCACAAAGGCTTGCTTAAAGATCTTGGTTAACTGCTCTGCAGAAATACGTGCCATTAAATCAGTGGTGCCACCAGGGGGAAAGGGCACGATAATTTTGACGGGCTTGCTTGGGTAATCGGATTGCGCTATTGCTGGCAAAGAACTTGCGCAAAAGAGGCTACAGACAAGAAGCGCCTTAATGAAGAGGGAATACCTAGACATATATATCCTTATCAATTAATACCCATTAGCTACTAGGGTTACTAGTAAACAAGGGTAATTAATAGATCTCCAGAAAACAAGTGCAGATATACCCTTTTCCCCATATCAAGCATTAATATAGAGATGTTCAAATCTACGTCTCAAAAAATGTCCAAAAAAACCAAAGAATCCCTACGTAGTGCCCGTTGGTTCGAGCCCGATGATCTCAGATCATTTGGACACCGCTCGCGCGCAATGCAAATGGGCTACGGTCCTGAGGATTGGTCTGGCAAACCAGTGATTGCCATTATTAATACGTGGTCAGATATTAATCCATGTCATACGCATTTCAAACAGCGGGTTGAAGATGTCAAGCGCGGCATTTTTCAGGCGGGGGGATTTCCACTTGAATTGCCGGCAATTTCTCTTGCTGAGCAGTACGTCAAACCTACAACCATGCTCTATCGCAATATGCTCGCAATGGAAACAGAAGAGCTGATTCGCTCTCATCCTGTTGATGGTGCTGTTCTCATGGGTGGCTGCGACAAAACCACACCTGGCTTAGTGATGGGCGCTTTATCTGCTGGCCTACCATTTGTGTATCTGCCTGCTGGTCCAATGTTGCGTGGCAATTGGAAGGGGAAAGTTCTTGGCTCTGGATCTGATGCATGGAAGTTTTGGGATGAGCGCCGCGCTGGCAATATTACAGAAGCACAGTGGTTAGAGGTAGAGGGCGGTATCGCACGCAGTCACGGTACTTGTATGACGATGGGCACCGCTGCCACCATGATGGGCATTGCTGAAGCATTGGGACTCACATTGCCTGGGGCATCGAGTATTCCAGCAGCCGATTCGAGTCATCCGCGTATGGCTGCAGCTTGTGGCAGAAGAATTGTGGAGATGGTTTGGGAAGACTTAAGCCCTGCAAAAATTCTTAATAAAACCAGTTTCTTAAATGCGATTAATGCAGCGATGGCAATGGGTTGCAGTACTAATGCGATCATTCATTTGATTGCGATGTCTCGGCGTGCTGGCAAAGAATGCACTGTAAGCTTAGATGATTTTGATTTAGCTAGTAGAAAAGTTCCAGTGATTGCTAATATTCGTCCTAGTGGTGATCAATATCTGATGGAAGATTTTTATTACGCGGGAGGCATGCCTGCACTACTTAAACAAATGGGCTCCCATCTCAATCCAAGCGCAATGACCGTCACCGGCAAAACCATTGGTGAGAATATTCAAGATGCGCAGGTACACAATGATGATGTCATTAGGCCACTCAATAAAGCAATCTATCAAGAAGGTGCGCTAGCGGTACTCAAAGGTAATATTGCACCTGGTGGTGCCGTGATTAAGCCAAGTGCCTGCGCAGAAAAATTCTTAAAACATACCGGGCCTGCCTTAGTGTTTGATAGCTATCCTGAGATGAAAAAAGCGGTTGAGGATGAACATCTTGACGTTACGCAAGACCACATCTTAGTACTCAGAAACGCAGGCCCTAAAGGCGGTCCTGGTATGCCTGAGTGGGGCATGTTGCCCATTCCAGTAAAGCTTGTTAAGCAAGGTGTACGCGATATGCTGCGCTTATCGGATGCACGCATGAGCGGCACGAGTTACGGCGCTTGTATTTTGCATGCCTCGCCAGAGGCCTATATTGGTGGTCCATTAGCACTCATTAAAACGGGCGATCTGATCACTGTTGATGTGCCCAATCGATCTATTCATCTTGAGGTTAGCGATGAAGAGCTCAATCAAAGAAAAGTCAAATGGGTTCCACCAGCACCAAAATACGAACGCGGTTACGGTTGGATGTTTAGCCGCCATATCTTGCAAGCAGAAGATGGTTGTGATTTTGACTTCCTAGAAACCAGCTTTGGTAAACCAGTTCCAGAGCCGGATATTTTTTAAGAAGTAGCCAAAAATCTACAAGATGAAATCACATCAAGAGATGGTTTCCTTACCTATTTTGTATTCTTACCGCCGCTGTCCTTATGCCATGAGGGCTCGGATGGCCTTGCATTATGCTGACATTGATCTTGAGCACCGCGAGATTGCATTACGAAGCAAGCCGCGATCCATGCTTTTGGTATCACCCAAAGGCACTGTTCCAGTCTTGTGTGTTGATGGATTAGTGTTAGAGGAGAGTTTAGATATCATGCTCTGGGCATTAGGGCAATCGGATCCAGATGGCTGGTTGCAAGTGGATTTACAGAAGGCGAAAACATGGGTAGCGAATAATGACGGACCATTTAAGACACTATTAGATCAATATAAATATCCCAATCGCTATCCTGAACTTAATCCTGGTGAAGTACTCAGCAGTGCAATGGAGCTCGTGCTCAAACCACTAGAGAATGCTTTGCAAGAACAGATATATGTAATGGGTAACAAAATTTCTTGGGTCGATATAGCGCTATTTCCTTTTATCAGGCAGTTTGCTATGGTTAATCCCGAGCAGTTTGCACGGCTACCACTTCCCAAGACTCGCCAGTGGTTAAGTAAGAATATTGAATCCGCGCTATTTGCAGCGATTATGGATAAGCATCACACCTGGGTTGATTGAGTCTGCAATGTTGCGTGCTTTCCTACATCCAATTCATCCTTCATCTCTATTCAATATCTATTGATAGCTCTACCCTGAACTCTTCTATATAGAGGAGATTAGTTTTGCGAGTTTCTATTGAGTGTTCTCATAGGCAGTTGCAGCTATTTAAGATCCAGCTAGATGCGCGAACCGTTCTAGTGCTGGCCATCATTTGGTTGATTTGGGGAATATTGAGGATTCTGAAGATCTTCTAAATCTCTGATTTATTGAGGGGAAGGGTGGATGAGCCAAACCCCCGGCACTGGCAGAAATTGGGTTTGGCTGCTTCGTTCCCGACCTGACCAGGTTATCCAACCCACCATGCGGGGAGGCCCATCCAATTCCATTTTAGCTTGTTAGAATG
>Ga0194038_1001365_pt1 | contig 10548 bp, 7 predicted proteins | sample JunL226m_MetaG_FD_148630 | JGI IMG/M metagenome (GOLD analysis project Ga0194038, IMG submission 148630) | Anoxic zone freshwater microbial communities from boreal shield lake in IISD Experimental Lakes Area, Ontario, Canada - Jun2016-L227-6m | ecosystem: Environmental > Aquatic > Freshwater >...
GACCTCGGCGGACAGTGTGAGGTCCTTGGCATCGCGCAAGGCCGCGCACATCGCCGTACCGACCTTGCCTTTGGCGCCCAGGACCCCGACCCGCATGACAGGCAGCGTATCCACAGAGCTGAACCCATCCACAGGCGCGCATCGATGCGCGTGCCGTGTCGGTGTGGCGACATAGAATTCGAACATGTTTTCGACCCCGGTCGGCGAGGCCTTCGCCTCCCTTGATGCCGCCATCCAGGCAGTCGGGGCACTGGACTGGGATCAGTTGCCGGTACGGGAGCCAGCCAGTAGCTTAGAACACTTTTCATATTCAACAAACAACTGTTTAGCGTAGACAACAGAAATCCGAAAACACTGCGCTGGTCAGTTCGTTTTGATTTCCTGATTTCAAGGGTGTTTAGCCCCCGTTTATTGCTAGATGGCAGAAAAGGGGTTTCCCATCATGTCTGCAATTCCCAACACCACTCGGCGATTCCCGCTAGGAATCGCACCATTGATGACAGCGGGCATCGCGGCCGTGGGTTTCAGCTGCGCACCTTTCACGCCTATCGCGCAGCTGGGTTCCAACGTTAGTGATGCGCCCGTTCAGTTGGCGGCATCGACAGGCAGCGTCATCGGCTCGTTTATCGGGATCTTCATCGGTAATGGCACGGCAGCCAGTCCCAACGCTGGCTTGTTGATCGGCAACGGCTACAGCTACAGCGGCTCAATCGACAACGTGCCTACCGAAGATGGCGGCTCCGGCGCTTGCCTCACCGGCACAGCCAAAAAAGCGTGCAACGGCGGCAACGCCGGTCTACTGCTGGGAAGTGGCGGCAACGGCCTCAATGGCGGCAACGGTGGAAACGCAGGCTTTCTCGGCTTTGGCGACGGCGGCAACGGCGGAGATGGAATCGACGCCGTCTACAACAGCACCACTGGCGCACTGATCAGCGCGGCAACCGCCGGCGGAAACGGCGGAGATGGCGGGTTATTCGGCAACGGGGGTGCAGGCGGCTCAGGTGGCGGAGATACGAATCTGTTCCCCACTGGCAGCACCACGAAGAATGCCACCGGTGCCGCCGGAGGTGCGGGTGGCCGAGGCGGACTCATCTACGGCAATGGCGGCCCCGGCGGCGCCGGTGGAGCGGGCCGCTTGTTCGCCGACGACGCAGGTGACAGCGTCGGAGGTAAAGGCGGAGCAGGTGGCGGAACAGGACTGTTCGGCAACGGCGGAGCCGGGGGTATCGGGGGCGGTGCACTCCTGGGCAGCATCATCAAGCCGGCCGATGGCAGCACGGCCAAGGCAACCGGTGGCGACGGCGGAAGCGGCGGCCGCGGTGGCCAACTCTGGGGCAATGGTGGTGACGGCGGCCTCGGCGGCGGTTACCTGGAAAGCCCGACCAACCTTAATGAAGACAATTTCTTCCTCAACTTGTATTACAGCGCCGCTAGCGTCGTCTTCTCGGGCCAAACGGCGGTCGGCGGTAACGGCGGTGCGGGTGGCGATTCGACACTCGGGCACGGCGGAAATGGCGGTGCTGCTGGCTCAAGCCTCGGTTCAACCGCGACTGGCGGCAACGGCGGAGCAGGCGGAAACGCTTTCTGGGGCGCGGGCGGTCGCGGCGGCCAAGGCGGTGGTGGTTTAGCGGCTTCGGCAACTGGCACTTCTGTCGGAGGTAATGGTGGCAACGCCGGCAGAAGCGGCCTGTTCAGCGATGGCTCACAAGGGGGTTACGGCGGTCCCGGCATCTATCTCGATAGCGACGGCAGCACGAACCAAACCTCCGGTGGAGTCACCGGCGGCATCGGAGGGCAAGGCGGCGACGGCGGCTTCCTGGGCGCTGGCGGCACAGGCGGTGGCGGAGGCGGAGCACTGTCACAAATCTTAAGCTTCACCGCACCTTCTGCCACGCCCGGTGCACCGTACAAGGCCACCGGAGGCGCTGGCGGGTCCGGCGGCGTCGGAGGCGCATTCAGCAACGGAGGAGACGGCGGCTTCGGCGGCGGGGCACCGAGAGCCGTCACGACAAAGACCGGCGGAAGCGGCGGTAAGGGAGGCGCCGGAGGTGTCGGCGGTAATTCCGGTGCTGACGGCGCAAATGGCGGAACCGGGTAGAAGACCAAATCCCCAAAACGGCGGCAGCGCCTAGCTGCCGCGCGGATTAGTCATATCCCGCACGGCTGTCAGTCGGCCCTTGCGGTGACTGCTCTTACCCAACCGCAGCAGCAGATCCACCAGGCGGCCAGCGGCAGCCGCGTAGTGCGGCATCGCCTGCGGATCATCGAGCAGCTCCGCGAGGCGTAGTCAGAGCGGCGACTGCACCGGGCTTGTCATTTTGGCGCACAGCAGTTGTGTTCCACATCGGCACTTGCTGGCGTGGGGTTTACTGCCGATTTACCGCCTTACGAGACGGTTCCACCGAATGGCTTCCACCACCGCAGCTTCCCCTGTCCGCCGGAACAAACGACTACCACCACCCCGAGCGCCTACTGCCCTAGATGTCCCGGTACACCTAGAGCGGTGAGGCCCCCCGCAGGTGCTCGAAGATCAGTGACGTCTGCGTGCCGGCCACGTCGGCGTCGGCATTGAGGTTGTCGACGACGAAGGAGCGCAGATCGTCGGTGTCTCGGGCGGCGACGTGGATGATGAAGTCGTCGGCGCCGGCGAGGAAGTAGACGTCGATCACCTGCGGGCGGCGCCGGATCTGTTCGACGAAGGTGCGGATCTTCGCCCGGGCGCCGGACTGCAGGCTGACCGAGATCATGGCCTGCATCGGCAGTCCGATGGCGGTCGGGTCGATGTCGGCGTGGAAGCCGCGGATGACGCCGAGATCCTGCAGGCGCCGCACGCGGCCGTGACAGGTCGACGGGGCGATACCGACCTGGTCGGCCAGCACGCTGTTGGCGATGCGCGCGTCGGCGTCCAGGACGGTCAGGATACCGACGATCGGTGTGGCCGGTACGCGATCTCAGCTTCCACCGGCGTCGTGCCGGATCCGTTCGTCGTAACCGGCCCGGGCCTTGCTGTCGAGGGTGCGCAGGACCCGATCCCGGGTAAGCCTTCCGCGAATCGCCCCGAGCAGCCGGTCGGGTGTGAGCGCGGCAGCGGCTTCGTAGCTGCGCATCCAGCCGGGTACGGCGACGATGGCGGGTCGGGTCCGACACGACTCGACGATGGCGTCGGCGATGTCCTCGGGATCGACAGTGGGCAGCAAACCGCCGAGTTTCACCCCGGACACCAAGTCGGTACGCACCGCCGACGGCAGCACGGCGGTTACGGTAACGCCGGTGCCGGCTACTTCGTCGCGCACTGACTCGCTGAAACCCACCACAGCGTGCTTCGTGGCGCAATAGCTGGCCAACCCGGCCGCCGGCACCATACCCAGATAGGACGCGACGTTGACGATGTGACCCGATCGGCGATCGATCATGCCCGGCAGCACAAGCTTCGTTCCGCGCAGCACGCCATTGAGATTGACATCAACGATCGCGTCGGTCACAGCGTCCGATTCATCGACGAACCTTCCAGCCGGCATGATGCCGGCGTTGTTCACCAGGACCTGCAATGGCGCCTCGATGTCGGCCAGGAACGCGGCAAACGACTCCCGCGAACGCACGTCGAGTGCTGCGCCGAAGCAGCCGAGTTCGGCAGCGGCGGTTTTGGCCAGATCGGCATCGAGATCACCGATGAACACCAGGGCACCCTGGGCGACGAACGCCTGCGCAGTCGCATAACCGATACCGCGAGCCGCGCCGGTGATGGCAACGGAGGCGCCAGATAGTGCGAGGGCCTTCATCGCGATCCCTCTCTGTTAAGTGCAGTCATGACGTAGTCCCCGGTCAGGTAGCAGCAACGGGCAGCATTGGTGCTCGCCCAACCTACCGCCTGGTCGCGCCGAAACACCCTTGCCGGGTGGCCGTCGGCTACGGGACGGCTAACGGTCGCTCGCATTGCGCAGATGTTCCGGATGAAGCATCTCGGCATAACGCAGCTGTTCGGGTATCCCGAACGCATCCACCAGTGTCTCGGCATGGGGCCGGAGCGTGCGGCAGCGCTCGTTGATACCGCGGGTCACCGCCTTGGCCCGCTCGGTGGACAGGAACCGGTGCTCGATGAACCATGCCTTATCGTCCTCAAGCACCGACAGCGCGTACAGATCGCATACCGAGTCGAGGATGCGGCGGGCCTCCTGATCCTCGCAGGAGTCAATGCCCGCAATGAAAGCCTCCAGGACGGTGCGGTCGATGTGCGCCCGCGCCGTATGCATGACGTGGTCCTGAACGGAGTTAAAGGCCTCGAAGGCCGACATCGTCTTCGCCCTGCGCTGCAGTCGCCGCGCCAGCGAGGACAAAAGATACTGCTCGCGGTCTTCGAACATCTTGGCCTGAGTGCCCCGGTTGAACAGGCTGCCCTCCTCTTCGTTGTCCTGCCGGGAATCGAGGACGGTCTGCATAATGGTCTCGGCCGCAGTTCTTTTCAGCACCCGATCGCCGGCTAAGTTGGCGGCGAATCGCACCCACTCGACCGGGCTCATACCCTTGATGTCGTCGTTGTAACTGGTGAGCAGTTGCTTGGCCACCAACTGCAGCAGAACGTGATTATCACCTTCGAAGGTGGTGAACACATCGGTGTCGGCACGCAACCCGATCAGCCGGTTCTCGGCCAGGTAACCTGCGCCGCCGCAGGCCTCCCTGGCCTCCTGGATCGCGCTGCTGGCATGCCAGGTGCTGATCGCCTTGAGACCGGCGGCGCGCCCCTCCAGCTCACGCTGCTCCTCGGCATCGGGTCTGTCGGAGGTCTGCAGGTCGTTGAGCGTGGTCACCAGTTCGTTCTGCGCGAACTGCAGTGCGTACGCGCGTGCGACCAACGGCAGCAGCCGGCGTTGATGCATCAGATAGTCCATCAACAGAACTTCGCGGTCCTCGCCAGGGGCACTGAACTGCCTGCGCTGCAAGGCATACCGCACGGCGATGTCTAAGGCTACCCGAGCGGCCGCCGCGGCTGCGCCGCCCACTGTCACCCGGCCACGGACCAAGGTGCCCAGCATGGTGAAGAAACGCCGATTGTCGTTCTCGATCGGCGAGCTGTAGGTGCCGTCCGGTGCGACGTCGGCGTACTTATTGAGCAGGTTCTCCCGAGGGACGCGCACATGGTCAAACAGGATCCGCCCGTTGTCGACACCCGGCAGACCACCCTTGTAATCACAGTCGGAGGTGGTGACACCGGGTAGGTCTTTACCGTGTTCGTCGCGGATCGGAACCACGATGCAGTGCACCCCGTAGCACGTGCCCTTCGTAATCAACTGCGCGAACACTGCTGCCACACCAGCGCTTTCGGCCGCACCGCCGATGTAATCCTTACGCGACGTCGGCGTCGGCGAGTGGATCACGAACTCCTGTGTCGCCGGGTCGTAGGTCGCCGTGGTCTCCAGAGACTGCACGTCGCTACCGTGGCCTGTCTCGGTCATCGCAAAGCAGCCCAGCAAGTCAAGAGTGATCAGCGGCCGAACGTAGGCTTCGTGGTGGCGTTCGGTACCGAGGTTCTCGATGGCCCCTCCGAACAGGCCCCACAGCACACCGGCCTTCACCATGAGGGACACGTCCGACATCGCCGCCATCTCGATCTTGATCACCGCCGCAGCGACGTCACCGGTGCCGCCGTGCTCCTTCTTGAAGCCGTCCTCGGCCGCACCCGCGGCGGCGATAATCTTCAACTGCTCGTTGACCCGACTGCGGGCAATCATCGTGGTCGGGGTGAAGTGTGGCCGGAAGATCTCCATCGAGAGTTTTGCGCGGATCGCGTTCCTGACGTCGCGCCATCGGCCGTCAAGGGCGTTTTGCAGATGCTTCGCAGTGGTGGTCACGCCGGGAAATCAGGGTTTCGCTTCGATGTGGACCTTGAATCCATACAGGTCGAGACTGTGCGGCAAGGGTTTGCCCGGACTCGGGTGCGTGCCCGTGACGGTGAGGGCACCGGCATCGAGCAGATTGGCCATCACCGCCTGCCCGAGAAATGCTGAGAGCCCGGCCCCCGGACAATCCTGCGGCCCATGGCTGAAGAAGTTGTACGTCCAGTCCCCTCCGGCGTCACCGCTGACCCACTCACCGGGTGCGAAACGATCCGCGTACGGGATCCGGTCGCGGTTACGGTGGTTGAACACGTTGTAGATCAGCACCTGTCGGCCTTCGGGAAGCACTACGCCACTGGGGAACTCGATATCCCGGGTGGCGACCCGGCCAAACAGCGGCGTTGTCGGCCATAGCCGCATCGCCTCGTATAGGCAGCCGGCTAGGTACTGTAGCGACGCCACACCGGCCGCGGAGGTGATATCGACCTCAGCTGTCTCGGCCCGCACCTCACGCTGCTGTTCGGCGTGTGTTGCCAGCACCGCTAGCGTTCGGAACACGTTGGCCGCCAGCGTGTCTCCCATCGCGAACAACCAGTGCACGATCTGGCCCGCGGGTGCGACGTCGGGTGCGGTGGGCGCCTGGCCGATCACTGAGGCGAGACTGCCCGGCTCGGCCTGCTCCAGGTATCCGTCGATCAGCCCGATGAATTCGGGGTATTCGGGTCCGGGCTTGCCGGGCATCTTGTTGCCTTGCGACATCAGCTCCCCCAGCAGCCGTGTCAGACGCTCATCGCCGGCAGCCTTGTCGCCGAAGACGACCCGGCGGGTCATCCGCTGGAACGCCTCGTTAATGGTCTCCCACGTAATGGGCTCGGAGGCAAGCTCGCTGGCGGTGTCCGCGGCCACATCCGCGAACGCTTGCGCAAGCCGGTGCAGAGGCTTGCCGGTATCGAGAACCGCTTCGGCGAACCGGCGCCGGTCCTCCCACAGCTGTCCGCGGGAGATCGTCAGAGCGTCGGGCTGAAACGCCGCCATCCCCTTGCGTTTAGGTTCCGGATCGGAAGCGAACGGGTCCGGGGAACCGCCCAGGACGAACTTCAGGTCGTCGGGATGATGCACCAGCAGTGCCTCATCAAGGGCAACCCGGATGTAGAAAGGTCCGGGCCCGTAGCTACGCACCATACCTTCCACCAACCGATAGCCCAGGTGGTCGGCACCCACCGTTGAAGCGAGCCGGCTGGGGACTTCCCTCTTGTTGAACAGCCCGAGGATGATGTTGGGAGCACCGATCTGCGCGGTGAAGCGGACACCTTCCACGACTGACGCGTGTGGGAAGTCAGCAGCCACGTGCCTCACACCCAGGGCATGTAGGAACGCACGGTGTCCGCCAGTTGGACGATGCGGTGGGGCTTGTCCGGCGCCGGCGCACCCAACTTGGGCCACGGAGCGAAGACCCGCTCGACATCGCCGATCACCGGCTCAAGTTCCGGATAGTGACGCAGCAGAACGTCTTTCATGGACGTCTTATTCACCCAATCGAAACCGACCTGCGTGTAGGCCTCAGGCCGAAAGTCTTTGGTGAAGAACCGGTCACTCTTCAGTCGGCGAGATGCCATCAGGATGAAGATCCGGAATGCGGTGTCGGAGAAGCCGAAACCTTTCGGCGGCTGCTCGGCTTGCATCCCGATCTGCAGGTCGACCGCGTCAACATCGCCGTTGTAGACCTCGTTGATCTCCTTGGCCCACTGCTTATTAGGCGTAATATGGTCGATCGTCTTGCGTCGCGGCATCCGCAGCGCCTCGCGGAAGTCGTTGTAGCGCGGCACCCCGCGCTCACGGTCCCTGACGATGTCCAAGGTGGCCAGATCAGTGATCTGGCCATCGATGCGGGTCAGCTGCCGCAACGCATTCGGGTAATTGTGCAGGCACACAGCGCCCGCGCTGGCCAGACCGAACGAGTACCAGATGTCCTGCATCTGCACACGGTCCATGAAGTCGCGGGTGTACTGACCCTGCAGCTCGGTAAAGTTGCGCTTCTCGAGGTGTTCACCGGACTCCAGCGAGAAGAAGTTCCAGTCATCCGGGATCAGCGGGTGCATCCGGTAGACCGCGACGAACTCCTCGGTCAGCGAGAACGGGGCCGTGTGGTGATCGGTCGCTGACCCCAGGATTCCCGACAGCGCCTCATTGTCGCCGACACGGCCAACATGGTCTTTGAACGTCTCACCGAGAGCGCCGTACCAGTTCGCGTTCATGCCGATCTGGAGTGCAGGATGGCGCAGCACACACGTGGTCCATTCGACAGTGTGGATCTTGGCGATGAGTGCAGAAACCACCAGGACGCCGAGTTCGAATAGTCGCTGATCATCGAAACTGGGATAGGCCTTCTTCAGTGCGTCGCACACCGCGTTGTGCTCGCGGGCGAACACGGTGTGCAGCAATCCGACACCAACCCACCAGTTTTCCTGGAAACCCGTCAGGTCAACGCCGGGAATATCGCTCTGCGGCAGCCGACCGTCCTTCTCGACCCTGACCTTGCCGTCTTGGAAAGTTCGGACCCGTGACTGCTGGTCTTTGCCGGTGCCGTAAACCTGCGAGCCGTCCCACCAATGGGTTTCGACGTTGGCGAACATCGGCGCCGGACACCCGTGGACGATTTCACCCTTGATCGGGATGGTGCACCGGATCCGCATCGGATCCTCGGGGAAGTCGTCACCTGGCCGCAACGGGATTTCGATGTTCTTGTCGGGCAAGCCGTTCCCATGGAAAAACCAGTTGTGGTTCTCGAACTGCAACCACGCAGCAGCAAGGGCGTTGATAATGCCTGCCGGCTTGAACTCATCGCGAGCCATCAGCCGACGACTGATCACCCGGGGATCAGGCTCCAACAGCCGTTTGGTGTCGGTGATGGTCATCGACAGCGGGACGTTTCGGCCGAAACCGGTGCCCGCGGCCCCCATCCACGGCTCGGAGAGATCATTAAACGTACCGTCGGGCGTGCGCGCCCGCTTCTCGGATTCGCTCGGCTCCCCGAGATCCTCGGTGGGCCGGATACCCTCACCTTCGAACAGGTTCTTCTCGCGCAGATCGTCTCGGGCCTTCGCCAGGGCGCGAACCTGAAGGATCAGCGATGGATTCTCGTACCACTCAATACCGAGCATTGTTGGACCCTCCCTTTGACTTTCATTTCTCTCAAAACATCCGGTGACTCGCAGGGTCAGCGTTACTTGCCAGCACCAGCGGGGGTCCTGAGAGCGAAGTAACCGAGCTTGCTGTAGCTGTCCGACCCGGTATTGAACAGGATCTTCCCGAGGTACACACCACTGACCAGCTCGACGAGTTCGTCACGAATCTTGCGGATGATCAGCCGCGGATTCTTCTCCACGTCGGCGTAGTCGATCACCATGACCTTCACGTCGGGATCTTCTTTGCCCGGCTCGACGTAGGTGGTGAAGTCGAACGCCAGCTTGCCGGACTCGGCGTCGCGCATCGAGTAGAGCGGCCACAGTAACTTCGACACCAGTCCGGTGCTGCGGGTCAGCCGGTTGTCGCCTGTCCCGGCGTCAACATCGAACCGCTTGCCCTGCCAGGGCATCCACAACCCCGTGACCGCGCGCACCGCGGTGTCCACTGCAGGGTTGGTCGTCGTCATCACCAACATGCCTTCGGTGGGTCCGTCCAGATCGGTAGGCGGAAGACCCAACCTGAACAGCGCGTTCAGATCAGAGTCTGCGGCCTCGGCGTCCGTTTTCGCCTTCTTCGCCAACTCGTCGATCCATGCCCACGCCGCATCCGTGGCCCCAGCGGGTTGGGCTTTGACCGACTCGCGCAGCCAATCCAACCGGCCTTCGACCCCGGTAGCCACTGTGTCGCGCTTATTCGCCATTCCATCTCCTCGTACTGTGAAGCCCGCCCAGCAGATATGCACGCTAAAACTAACAGGCAGATCAGGGCGGGGACCGGCTTTTTCGCAACCCGATCCTGTCTTGTGGCGGTGTCACGCGACTCTCATGCCGGACCGGCCGACGGCCCTATTGTGCTGTTACTCCACGGCCAGCCCACCTGGTCGTTCCTGTACCGGCACGTCATCGGGGTGCTGGCCGACGCCGGACTGCGTGTCATCGCCCCGGACAACATCGGATTCGGACGCTCCGACAAACCCGCCGAGCCCACGGACTACACCTTCGCCCGCCACGTCGACTGGATGCACTCGCTGGTGACCGGACTGGACCTCTCGGGCATCACCATGGTGGTGCAGGACTGGGGCGGGCCCATCGGCTTGAGCGTGCTGGCCCGCGAACCCGACCGGTTCGCCCGGGTGGTGGCGACCAACACCATCCTGCACACCTGCGATGCGAACCTGGCAGGACACCTGGATGCCGGCGTGCTCGCCGGCTACGACGCGCCCTTCCCCGACCGCTCCTGCAAGGCCGGGCTGCGACAGCTCACCGCCCTGGTGCCGCTGACGCGCACTGATCCGGGCGCGGCAATCGGCCGCGAGACGATGGCTGTCCTGGCCGAGTGGGAAAAGCCCTTTCTGACGGCCTATTCCCGGAGCGGCCGGCCGCGCGCACACCACGATCGCCGGCGCCGGCCACTTCGTGCAGGAGCAGCAGGGCGAGCGGCTGGGCCGAATCGTGGCGGAATTCATCGCGACGTCCTGAATACCGCCGCCGCTCACAGCGGTGAGGCCCCCCGCAGGTGCTCGAAGATCAGT
>Ga0194038_1001367_pt1 | contig 10529 bp, 13 predicted proteins | sample JunL226m_MetaG_FD_148630 | JGI IMG/M metagenome (GOLD analysis project Ga0194038, IMG submission 148630) | Anoxic zone freshwater microbial communities from boreal shield lake in IISD Experimental Lakes Area, Ontario, Canada - Jun2016-L227-6m | ecosystem: Environmental > Aquatic > Freshwater >...
ATGGCGTTCATAAGCAAGTTTTGGGTCTGGCATTTTATTGATAGAGGATACTACGGGGTTCGCCCTGGTCTTTTCTGAGCTCATTTTCTCAGAAGATTCAATAAGCAATACTTCCTTTTTTTGATTTTCGTCTTTTCCCATATTCATAATACTACCAAGCTATTAAAATAAGTGGCAGATTTTTAGATATCCAGAGTTCTTGGTCCTTCAGAGTCTACTAGCACCATAAAATCCCTAAAGGCCGGGATTCGTAATAGGAGTATAGTTCCGGCCCCCAGGATGGACTCTGAGCTTGTATCCGACCAATCTGTACCAGATATGGGTTCTGAAGTACCATTAAACCTCAGGACACCTCTCAAACCTCCAGCCCCCAAATCTTGATTATATGGGATTTCAAATCCATAGCTGGGATTTCTAGTATAATCTATCTTACTTATTAGAATAGATGGAGTATCTTGCGGAACGAACTTTTTGGACATCCCGGAGAGAACTCGCGCTTCATCGATAGCCAGGATTCGACATCTTGCTTGAAATTCAGGGATTACAGGAGAGCCTTCTGAAAGGAAGGAAGAAATTAGTCTAGGGGTATCTAGACTGTTTAATTCCTCTCCTTGGATCATAAATATTTTGCGACGTTTCATGTACATGTCAATTTTAATCAAAAGAAAACTAGGCTCATCATTTTCGGATAAAAAATGTGTTGCCACCCAAAAGCCCGATAGAGGTTCTGACCATATTCGTAATACAATTGCTCTTGTTAACAGAACAGAAAAAACTATACTCATCAGTGACCACAAAAGCATCTCCATAGCTGGAGTGCTGGGTGTTATTACCTTGAAAAAGCGGAGGGAAGGGAAAAGGAACATATTCGATATAAATGAAAGTATTATTCCAGAAAATAGATAAAGTGGCCTAACCGTATTGGAGTTCATTTTTTGAATCGATAACCTTATTGACATAAGAAAACCTTATCATGTTTGTGCTGCTTAGCATTTAGCCAACGATAATAGCAACCCAAGAACTCAAGAAACTAGAGATGACAATAATTGCCCTATGCGATTTGCCTCAGACGTAGCAGCACCTATTGTGGCCCTGTCAGCCATGACCCTATACTGCATAGCGCGACGATATTCATCACGACCCAAGTCTAGATTAGTTCCCATGTAATCGTTTTTGCCCATTGAAACTGGCTTGGCTTTATTTGGCACAACTGTCTTATTAGCCACAGCTTTTATGAACTCGGCCAAAGCCTCTGCCTGGATTTTCTGTTCACGAAGATTATTAATCGAGAGACTTTTTTCTGCGGCGCGTTGCTTTTGATAATTCTTTAATTCGCTAAGTTCCGTTCTTCTAATTTCCCTATAAGAAAATTCCACCCCAGAAGGAGGCTCGTCTCTGTACCTATCATTTATCTCATCGGCTTCCAAGGATGCCGCTTTCGTTGAAATAAGCTCCTCAAGACTGTTATTTGACATTTTATCTAATTCGGTACATTTATTAATCCATATTTTTTTATTATTTGCTTCCCTCAGTCGAGACTGCTCTTCTAGCAAGAGCTCCGCTGGAGTACGAGTAAGAGCATCTGAGAGCCATCCTCTTCTTTGGGATAGCTCCAGTTCCTCAGCACTTAGCAGGATCCGCTCGTTGTTACTTTTTGTAAGGCTATCCTTCTTGCGAGCCCATAAGCCTTTCCACTGCCTGGCAACTCTAAAGTGCTCTTTTTCCAAGGCATGGAAATCCATTTCCCCGTAGGCCTCTCTAGTTCTTTCTGCGGCGAGATAAAAATCACTACTTGGATTATAATGAGGACTCTTGGCATTTTCAGAAACCTCAACAGGCCATCTATCGGAAAGAGAAATTCTTTCTGTCGTAAAAGAAAAATCGTTTATTTCTTCAAAGTCTACAGTTCCAGATTGCAGATAGCGCACCGATTCCGGCGAGACGGACGATATGTCATAGATACGAGATGCCGGGATGTGACCAGCTCGACAGATGCCATTATATGGGTCTATCCTCTGGGTGCAAAACTTCCCCGACAGAGTATCTCTTGAATTACAAAGATTCTCACTCACGACTATATTTTACTACTTTTTCTGCCTAATTACATGTATTGCGGAATAGCTTGTTTTCTAAACAGCTTTTAGTGCTTTCAAGATACGACGAGAAGCCCTCGTTATTCTATTAGCAGAATCACGTATTTCATGAATAGCCTCACCGGGGTCCTTTGCCCAACGCGCTATATAGGGCTTGGAGTATTTCTCACTGCGTATGCCAATAGCATTACATACTATGTAGGCGACTGCCTCTGCCTCTGTTTCCATTTTTGGAACAGAGGGCCACCGCACATCATCTTCATTTATAGTGCTATCTGGAGCATGTAGAAGAGCATGTCCAAGTTCATGGGCTAAAGTCTTGACCCTCTGGGCTTCATGATTGGCCTCGTTTACGAGAATCGTTTTATTAGCTACATGAGTTTCTCCATTTACCTGAGCAATCTTAAAGTCATGATTATAGACGTTATAACCAAATTGGTTTGCCACATCTATTAATCTCTTATAGGAGCCTCTAGGAGGTTTGCCCTCTAGTAACTCAAGCCCTGCTGAGGGTACTGGTCTTCCCTCCGTTTGAGATATATCGTAAACTGGAGAAGTTACAAATCCGGGACGCAACTCGTCGATTCGATAAGAACGATGACGGTCTTCATGACCTTCAGGGAGCTCCATTGTCGGCATCCAGATATATATTGGATTAGCATCCTTTTTTATCGTTCTGCCGAGCTCTTTCCATGTCTCTTCATTAGCTACACTGCTAGCATCAGGGAACTGCTCCACTATTAGCATAGTATTATTCGAAGAATACATATAGAATTTGGCTTGCGACTCTATATATTCTTCCCACTCTTGACTACCTTCCATAGAAGAAATTTTCTTCTGAAGCAAGTCTAATGAAACTTCGGGAGAGCTCCAATCTATTCTGGAGTCTTCATATACTTCGTCCATGTCTATAGTGGGTGAAAATACCGAGTCTGATACCACAAGAACCGGTTTTACGGAGTCTGGATTCCACCGGAGTTCATTTATTTCATGACCAGCAGAGCACCTTTTGGTGCCAGGAGAAACTAGGTTACGACACGGGGGCCCAGGGATTCTCCCCATATTGAAATTATTAATTTTGGTTAAGTGTCCACAGATCTCTGGCATAATATTTACAACCCTTTAGAGTGTCTTTAGACTAGCTGCAGGAGCACCCGGCGCTCGGACCAGAAACTTCTTGGCCGAATACGAAATGTCGAGTCGATCCATCGGCCTCCGACATAGCGGCATGACCGTTTATGCAATGGCGGCGATTCACAATGTAGCAGTATTTTCCTCCATCAGCGGTAATCTTAGCTGGGCCCCACCTATTGTGGAGTGGGCCAACTTGGACATACTCCATAAATCCATCTTTGTTGGGGAGGACCGTATCCCTTATAGTTGAAATCACCCCATCTTTAGCTAGTTCAGGCGGGACTACATAAGCAAAAGTCGCATATTTGGCAGGGAACTGTCTCTGGTTGCTGTTGGCCAAGGCATTGCCATTACTATAAATATCGTTAGCTCTAGATTGCCACTTTCCGGGACCAAGGTTGGTGGTTGTGCTTCCATCTGCATGATGAATAGTAAGAGGAACAGAGTGAGAGTCATCTACATAAGAAGAGCCATTTCGCACAACTATATCGCCATGTCGATACCATTTTTCTACTTGGTTGGTAACATCGATAACGGCAGGGCCATCCATTCTGTGAAGCTTCCCGTCCACATAGTAATGCTGTGATCCATCATAAAAAGTTATAGCAGGACCATCCTGGGGGTCTCTATGAAGTGTGCCATCCGCACGACGCCATTCCTCAAAAGGGAGGTTTTCGAAAGCAGAATGATTTTTAGAGGTAAAGTCTTCGATAGAGGGGGAAGGAAGAAATGACTGAAAAGATTCCTTGTCGTTATTTCCAAACATTTTATTATCCAGCATTATTTCTTCAATATCCATAGTGGAAGTTTCGTAAACCATATTTCCACCTATGGCAACTTCAGAATAAACTTTGCTCCACCTAGACTGACTAACGGGGTGAGAAGCCGCACAGTATTTAGTACCATAAGAAACCTCTTGATGGCAGGGCTCTCCACTTAGAGTTTCTAATGAGTTGCAGTATTCTGTCATGCTAATACCCATGCCCCCGTTCTGGATAATTTGATGTTTTTAACATTTAACTATAATGCCTCAAGACCAAGCACTGGAGGTGGATGCTTTAAGAAATTGTCATATTTCTATAGCCCCGGCGGAGATGGGGTCGAAGTCTAATGGCCAAAGTACGTCTTTATAAGTAGCCGAATCGAAGGTTATTCCAGATAAATCACAATTCCAAAAATCCACCCCGCTTAGTTTGGCACCAGCAAAAGAGGATCCTTCTAGATATACGCCCATGCCAAATGAACTTTCAGAAATGACCGAGTTAGAAAAATCAACATCTGAAAAATCCGAGCGCACCACCGATATCCCGTCTAGAGACGATCCGGTAAAACGAGAACTCGAAAAATCAACATCGACAAACGAGGTGCCCTGTATTGAAGATAGTCCAAAAGATGACTTGGGGAAATTGCATATTTCGAATAGAGAATATCGAATCTTGGAATTATTAAAACGAATCCCCCTCCCAGTACACGAGTTAAAGACAACGTTAATCATAGTAGATTCTGAGAAAATCATATCTTCCATTTCGCAAGACCTAAATATGGTGGTTTCCTTTGCTGATGATACACGAGATTGACGCATTAAACATCGATCGAATTCACAACTAGATAGATAGTTAGTCCTAATGTCAGCAGCAGTAAAATGGCTATCTATAAATAGAGAGTTCTTAATATGGGAGTCTTTTAAGTTAGCATTCGTAAAGTTTCCACCAGAGCATTCCACTCCCCTCATCCAAGTGTTTTGCATTTGTGTGCCTTCAAAATCACTCCAGACGATAGACGAATCATCTAAATTTCCACCAGTGATATCGCTCCATGAAAAGTCTTGGCCCCAAATCTTCATGTTTGAAAAATCACAAGATGGTTCTGGAATCAAAACACTCTTCTCTTCGACATGACTAATAATTTCCGGAGAAGACCGTGATACTTTATTACGCCTAAGCATTTTTACGATCTAGGCTCTTAATCCCCAGAAGCCCAAGAACCATATCGAGCTCCCCATTATCAATTGCCCAAACCCACTGAGATATGCTCCATTCGCCAACGGTTAGATATGTCTCCATTCGTGAAAATGCTTCTTCCGGAGTACTACTTAAAGAATTGAGTTTTTCAACCATTTCGCGACCGAGAGTTGGCTCTAAGAGTCCATCAAGATGAAATGTGATAGTTCGCCCATCTGGAAGGTGAACCTCCTGACGAGCATGGCGAAACCCCAGGGTGCTTTCTTCTCCCTGTATAAACAGGAGACCTGCTTTATGAGCAGCATGAGAAAGCCCAGTATGATTTAGAGAAGATATCCCATTAGGATAATCAGAGAAATAGGCGCTAAGAACATGGGTGTCAGTTTCTACGGAATCCATAAAAGAACCGGAACTTAGACGCTCTTCGAATATATTTTCTATAATAGTAAGAAGATTTTGCCCTTCTTTGCTGTATGCTAATTCATTTATATCGTAAGGATATATACGGAACCAGGTATTTATATTAGCCATAGAGAGGTCTCCCTTCTTATTGTAGAATCTATACCTAATTATATTACCTTGTGGGTATGACAAATATGGATTTTATATAAAATGGGAGTCTGGGATACTCTAAAGCCCCAGTATGAGGGCCGTGACACCAAGAGCAGCGGTGGCAGCGGCCACCTGGCCGGCTCGCTTGGCGGTATTGCGTGATGAAATAGCTCTGGCTGAATTTATTCCACCATCAATGGTGTCCTCTGATGGAATTGTCGTTAAATCTTTTTTATTGGATTCAGGTGGAGATTGATATGAGGAACGACTTCCGTGTAGTAGGAAAGAAAGCTCGTCAGAATTTACAGTACCATCAAGAGTCGCTACACCAGATAGCTGTGCGTTGGGATTAAATACTGGAACTAGAGTATTTTCGTTTTTGTGGCCAGCTGCGCAGGAGGGGGTTCCAGGCGAGACAAAATGACCGCATCGCACCTGGCGGCCATCTGTTCCTTTGATATAAGTCTTACACTGAGTGGCCTTAAACCCACCTCGTGTTGATTGTGCTGTTTGCGTAGCCATCACTCCTCAATCATGAATTATGTAAGCAAGCAAGAAAGAACATACCCCGAAAACCCTGATATCTCTAATAATATCATGTTTTGTAGAGTAAAAGGGTTCTTTTACTACTTTAAATTGAGTTTATTTGACGTTTATACATAGCTGTCTTATAGACAATTACGACAGACGCCATCATCGGAATAATTCCAGCAACTCCAGAAAGGGGATAATGAATTCCTACGTCGAATATCAACCAGCCTACACACGAAAGAAAAGTCAGAACCCATGTTCCAATAGCAACTCCCGACAAGTCTTCATTAGGAATGAGCGCGAGTCTTAAAGATGGGATGGCCATGACAACTTGGCAGAGTGACGCAAAAGCTGCTAGTGCCGGACTGTAGAAAAAGAAAAGTGATACTGAAGATATAGCCACTGCCGCAATGAAAATCTTCTCTCGGAGTGTTGGATTAAGCAATAAGAGAGCTGTTGCGACAATGGGTATTGATAGCGAGTTGGCAACAATGCCAGGTACTGCCCCAACGGAGATTGACCAAACTGCCCAAAACGTTACAAAACCTAGCCAAAGGGTGTAGGTCCATGAACTCACCCCTTCTCGATTGTGCGATTTTAGTAATTTGACAACCTGAGGGATTCCTCCTAGAAGAACCGTAATGCCTGCGAACCACCCGAATCCTTGAACTAGCATTACTATTATTTACTTTTATCTTGTTCTGTTTTACGAGAAGCGCTAAGAATCGTTTTTCCCGATTCGTCGAATGGACAGGGACCAGTGGTAACTTTTGACAAGATATTGTTAAGTTCGTAAGAATTGCTAGGATTTATAAGTCGCTGATAGTTTGCCATGATTTACACCTTAGGGGACTGTAGTAACAAAATCTAAAGAAAATATATGTCAGTTTTTACTTGGAGAAGTTTCTTTCATTTTTAACTCAGCATCCGCAAGAACAGCTTCGGCCAGCAGCGCAGAGCGCTCAATAAAAGTTGCGTCTACGTCCACATCATCACCAGGATTCCAATCACCTTCAAAGAACCAGATCGCTTGGCTTAGGACCAAGTCACAAAGCTCCAAGATGCTCAGTGGCTCAGAGTTCCGTTCGCTAAAAATCTCATTTTCGATTTCCATTAAACTTCCTCTTCAACAACCGTTTCTTCGATAATTACTTCCTCAATCACTTCTGGATTAAGAGATTCACGGACTCGCTCTTCGATCTCTTGACGTGAACCTTCGTTATCACGCAAGAAGTTTTTAGCATTCTCCCGGCCTTGACCCATCTGCTCGCCTTCGTAGGTAAACCATGCTCCAGCTTTCTTTACGATACCGAGGTCTGAGGCAACATCAAGTAGAGAACCTTCCTTGCTAATTCCCTGACCGTAAACAATATCAAATTCTGCTTGCTTAAATGGAGGTCCAACCTTATTTTTTACAACCTTAACGACAGTTCGGTTTCCAACAACTTCTGTACCATCCTTAATCTGGTCGCGTCGACGAATATCGAGACGAACGGAGGCGTAGAATTTCAGGGCTTTTCCTCCAGGGGTAATTTCTGGAGAACCATATACAACTCCAATTTTTTCACGAAGCTGGTTAATGAAGATAAGAACAGTCTGAGACTGGCTCAACGAGTGAGTGAGCTTACGTAGCGCTTGTGACATCAGACGAGCCTGAAGACCTACATGAGACTGTCCCATTTCGCCTTCAATCTCCGCCTTTGGCGTAAGTGCCGCCACGGAGTCGATAACCAATACGTCAATTGCTCCAGAGCGAAGAAGCGTATCGGCGATTTCAAGCGCCTGCTCTCCGGTGTCTGGTTGAGAAATTAAAAGGCTGTCAATGTCTACCCCAATGGCCTCTGCGTAAACAGGGTCCATTGCATGTTCTGCGTCGATATAGGCGCAAGTCCCACCGAGCTTCTGAGCTTCGGCCACTACGTGAGTTGCTAAAGTCGTCTTCCCTGAGGATTCTGGGCCATAGATTTCTATTACCCTGCCTCGCGGAAGACCGCCGATGCCAAGCGCAAGGTCGAGTGAAAGCGCTCCTGTTGGGATGGATTCAATATCTAGACTAGACCTTTCGCCCATCCGCATGATACTTCCAACACCATGCTGCTTTTCAATCTGGATTACTGCGTCGTCCAGTGCCTTGTCTTTTTTGTCATCTGCCATGTTCTAAATTCTCCATTTCGTTTTGCGTATAGGCTTAATACTACCGAGATGGATGGTCAAACAACAGCCTTAGAGGGGGTATTATTTTTCCGGAAAATCCCGGTATGGAGCAATCATACCCCGCATCTCATCCATGCCGATATCGGCTTGTGGGCAGTTTGCAATAATCAAGTATCGAGACTTTCAGCAGAAGCACAATCGCACTGTGGCCAATCGTGGCCTTCTCCTAATTTATTATTATAGTGGCCATCCAGTGGTCATTGCGCTCCCGATCCTCTAGCAGGTACTTAAATGTTTCTTCAGGAACACTTTGTCCAGATTTTTGGTGGAATTTCAGGTGAGCGATCATCTCATCTGTTGTATTAAAATTGGTCTTTATTTTTTCTCCAATTGATTTCAAATAACCCTTAAAAATCGGCGACGATTCATCATCAACCCACTCTCGCTCCTGGAGTGAACACCCACAGCATTCAAGCGTGCCATTAACATTTAAAAATACGTATACATCGCTACCATCAGCGCCGAATCGTGCATAACTCATTTTGCCCACCTTGGAAAGTAAATTCTTTTTATATATATGATACCCGGAGTAGTCCCGCAAGGCCATCAACATTAGATGCTGTCTAGACGGAGGATTCTGAAAAAACGTGCATCCAGGATATTTCTCCCTGGCGGCGAAGTTTATTGCCACAGGTCCCGCACCTCCAATATCCAGATTCACCATTTGAAATATAAACTGGTTTCGGTGGGTGAACCCCTGCGGTTGTGGAATTATTAGACATTTGCCTCTATCAGCATTTTTTTAGCCACCCAGGTAATTGGATCTCTATCATCAAAAGGAGGGACTAAAAGTACATAGTCTCCGTTTGGGAGATGTTCTACAACTTTATAAATCACCTTTCCCCCATCTTTCATTCTGACGAGTTGACCAATTAAGAAGTCATCATCATTTAACACGTGGTTTGCCCCTTCGAGAATAGTAAATTTAGAATTCGGGTGTAGGTAGGTTCATGTGCGTGATGTCGCTATGGTAAATAGTATCACCAAAATTATGACAAAACTAGAACTTAGAGATAAAATTGCTTTTCTACGATACCGTCCACCTAGGGGCTTCCAACCTCTGGGATGGAGGTATAAAGTTCCCCAAAACATCTGGGTCTAGCGGTATTGCGCTAAGAGCATGAGCGAAAGCCACGTTTGGGGTTAATGGTATATTGCCAGAGAGGGAAAGAAGCCGCTGAGCTAATGTATTCAACCGCTCTCGATGTTCTGAGCCAAGAGGAGTTGCTTTTACCTCCTCTTCATGGAAAAGCGGTTGCTCCTGATTTCCCATTAGTCAACTTCTTTCAAAATATCGTTTCGAGCAAGTACAACAATATCTCGTAAGGCCTCTGTATCTAAACTCGCAAGGCTCGTAGACCCAGTAACTTGATTTGCCAATTTACGCTTTGATGAAACAATTGTATTGATACGGTCTTCCAGGGTGCCCGGACATACGAGATTATGTACAAGAACCGTTTTCTTCTGTCCGATTCGCCAAGCCCGGTCTGATGCCTGGTCCATTACCGCTGGGTTCCACCATTGGTCATAATGGATAACATGATTAGCTCGGACTAGGTTCAGACCCACCCCACCTGCCTTTAGACTGATTAGGATAACGGGAGGGCCGCTAGGGTCGGAGAACTTGTCTACGGCCTCCTGACGGGCCTTTAGGGGCGTATCACCAGAAAAGTGTAGTACTGGTCGTTTCAGGCTTGCGCTTAAAGATTCAGCCATAGTAGGGACAAACTGGGCAAATTGAGTAAATACTATAACCGCATCCCCTTGAGAGACTAGACCTTCTAGCAGCAAAGTCAGTTTATCAAATTTACCGGAGCGACCTTCAACCTGGTTCCCCTTGACTACCAAGCCGGGATGAGCACATATTTGCTTCAACCTAGTTAGGGCGGCTAGAACATTGCCGTGTCGACGGATGCCTTCCATCTCATTAGCAACTTTCAAAAGAGAGTTAGTTGTTGCCTCATAGAGCGAAACCTGTTCCGGAGTCAGTGCACAATCAATTTGGTTGTCGATACGTTCTGGCAAGTCATCAACCACTCCAGGG
>Ga0194038_1001370_pt1 | contig 10527 bp, 14 predicted proteins | sample JunL226m_MetaG_FD_148630 | JGI IMG/M metagenome (GOLD analysis project Ga0194038, IMG submission 148630) | Anoxic zone freshwater microbial communities from boreal shield lake in IISD Experimental Lakes Area, Ontario, Canada - Jun2016-L227-6m | ecosystem: Environmental > Aquatic > Freshwater >...
CTTAATAGCTGAAGCAAGAAACATTGGTTATAAAGAGGGCATTGCAAAGTTATCTTTAGAGGTGTTAAAATATATGCAAGATAACAATAAAACAACTATTACTTCGGTCGAATTTAAGCAAATCTATGAAAATTTAAAGAAACATAAATATGAATGAAGAAGAATTTGAAACAGTGCAACTAATGGCTAAGCATGGAGGTAGTTTTGTTCAAAGCCTAGCAGTCTGCTTTCAACATGCCGACCCTAGAAACTTTAAAATACTAAAGAATGCATTTCAAGAATACTGGAAACATTACAATGAAATGTATAAGAAAGGATTATAATTATGGCAAAAGAAAATAAGACAACTGAAAAGGAATGCACTAATGCTGATAACCATAAGGTTGGAATTGCTTGTCTTTATTGTGCTTACATAGGAAAAGAACTATCAAATAGTAGCGAAAATATAGTAAATAAGCCTATTCGTGATGAACATGGACGATTATTAAAAGGTGTTATTCTTAATCCAGCAGGAAAACCTAAAGGCACAAAGCATTTTAATACCTTATTTAATGAGATACTTAAGGAAGAAATCGTATTAAAAGACGGAACTAAGATGTCTATGCTTAAGGCTATGGGTCAGGCTATGGCTAGAAAAGCGATACGAGGTGATGTGAGTGCTTTTAATGCAGTAGCTGATAGATTAGATGGTAAACCTAAAAATGAGATAGATTTAGAGGTTACAGAGATGCCTATACCTATTATGCCTATTACTAGAAAGCCAAAAGTCGAGCCTAAGCAAGAAGAATAAAACTTATGAAAAGTCTTTAAAAGGTCGCAATTAATTAAAGTTAGTGGGTCTGTAAGCCCGTCAGTTCAAGTATAAAGTAATTTTATTTGTATCAAATACCCAACACATTTGAATACTTGAACGGGGTTACAGGTTCATTAACTTATTAACTAACAAAAAACAATGCTAAATGAAAATACTTAATTTATATGCAGGTATAGGAGGGAATCGTAAACTATGGGGGAATGAACACGACATAACAGCAGTTGAAATTGACCCTAAAATTGCTAAAATTTATCAAGACTTCTTTCCTAATGATAAAGTAATCGTAGCAGACGCACACCAATATCTTTTAGAACATTATCAAGAGTTTGATTTTATATGGTCTTCACCACCTTGTCCTAGTCATTCTAATTTAAGAAAAAGTTTATCTATGGCAAGTGGAGCAAAAGCAATATTTCCTGATATGAAACTCTATGAAGAAATATTATTTTTACAAGGTTATTTCAAGGGTAAATATGTAGTAGAGAATGTAAAAAGTTGGTATAAACCACTAATACAACCAATTCTATTACAACGACATTATTTTTGGACAAACTTTGAGATACCAATAAAAGAATTTAAGAAAGACCAAATTAGGATAACTGGTGGCAGAAATTTAAAAGAAGGAGAAGCAATAAAAATAATGGAAAATAATCTCGACATAGATTTAAGTAATCACAAAGTTTCAAACAAAAGATTAATGTTAAGAAACTGTGTAAGTCCTGAAGTTGCATTACATATTATCAATCAAATTAATTAATCCTAACAAAAAACAATGTCAAAAGAACAAAAAAGAAAAATAAAACTAGCAGGTAGAATAAAATGTCATGGAAGCAAAACAAGTTGTTTATTAGAACCAAAACATAGACCATTACCAAAGAAAACTAAAAAGGGAACTAAACCTATTAAAAAGATTAAAACGGGCAAATAAATTTCAAACTACTACTCACAAACAACAGCAACAGATAAAATAGCTAGTATGACAAAGCGTATTAGAATAGTGCAAGGTGGAACTTCTGCGTCTAAGACTATTTCAATACTTTTATACTTAATAGCATTAGCACAGACTGATACTACACCAACATTAACTTCTGTTGTTTCTGAGTCATTTCCACATTTAAGACGAGGCTGTATTCGTGACTTTCTTAATATAATGCAAGGACATCATTACTTTAAAGACGCTAACTGGAACAAATCAGAAAGTACTTATGTATTTGAAAGTGGCTCTAAAATAGAGTTCTTTAGTGCTGACCAAGCTCCTAAACTTCGTGGAGGTAGACGAGATAGGTTATTTTTAAATGAAGCAAACAACATTCCTTATGAAGCTTTCAATGAGTTGGAAGTGCGTACTAAGGAATTTATTTTTATAGACTACAACCCTACGACAGAGTTCTGGTCATTTACAGATGTAGAACCACAACGAAATGACTGGGAAAAGATAATATTAACTTATTTAGATAATGAAGCATTAGACAAGAATATTATTGACTCGATAGAACAAAGACGACCTAATAAAGCATGGTTTCAAGTCTACGGGCTTGGCTTACTTGGTGAAGTTGAAACTAGAATATATAAAGGGTGGACTATCATTGATGAAGTTCCTTTTGGTGCTAGATTAGAAAGATATGGAATAGACTTTGGTTATTCTAATGACCCTACTTCTATTGTGGCTATATATTACTATAATGGTGGCTACATAATAGATGAAATTGCTTATAGTAAAGGTTTAGTTAACAAACAAATAGCAGATATAATTAAGTTTCAACCTAATAAAGCCTTAGTAATAGCAGACAGTGCAGAGCCTAAAAGTATAGATGAAATAAGACTAGAGGGTGTTACTATAATGCCATCTAAAAAAGGCAGTGGTTCTTTACTTCAAGGCATTCAATTCGTTCAAGGGCAACAGGTTTCTATGACTAAGAATAGTGTCAATGTCATTAAAGAATACAGAAACTATGTTTGGATTACAGATAAAGATGGAAAGATTATTAACGAGCCTGACCACTTATACTCACATGCCATGGACGCTATTAGATATGCTATAACTTCAATACATAATCCAAATCAGATTGCAGCACATACACATTATTCTAGTTCAGCTATGCCTAGAAATAATATAAATGCCTTTCAAAACATTGCACCAGTTAGTTCTGGTGTTCCATTGCAAACAGAAAGTCCTAAGAAGTTTGCATACACACATATTCCTAAGTTATAATTATAAGTAATAATAAATTAAACGGGCTAAAAATTTGAGTATTGTAAAAGTAAGTGATGTTACAGAGGGTGGTATCAAAAAAGTAGAAGCCGTTTTGCTTCGTACTAATGTTAATGACAAAGGTGCTATCTTAGATGAAGCATCTTTTTATGTAGAAAGTCCTGAAGAACTAACTGTTAGTCAGATGATATTAAAGCATTTTATTTTAGGTACAGTTAATATGTATACACCTAGAGTTGAGTTTAATGACTTATCTTTAGTTAATCGTGACCAGTATGACCAAATGTCCTTTAATACTTATCAACCTAACAATGGTGAAGCTTGGGAGGGTGACCCTCAAGCTGCATGGCGTTCTCGTGCTATTAGACCTATAGTTAGAAATAAATGTATTAGTATCTCTGCTCATGCTACTGCTAGACTTATTTTCCCTAAAGTATTTGCATATAATTCTAGTTCAGATGAACAGCAAGGTGCTGCAACAGTAATGGAAGACTTAATGGAATGGTCAGCTGATATAAGTAATTATCCTTTCGTAGCCTTAATGCGTGTTATTACTGCTATGAGTTCACCTGCTTCTATTGGTTTTACTGAATATGGTGAAGTATTTAGAACAGTTAAGACAGTTAAAGGCGAAGATGGCAAATGGGAAGAAAAGAAAGTCAGAGATGAAGCCTATCCATTATTTATGGACGAGGTAGTTCCTGTTAATCAATTTTATATAGAAAACTTTTATGAGCCTGATATACAACGACAAGGTTGGGTTATTTGGCGTAAGGTTTATTCATTCAGTGAAGCACAGGCTAAATACAATGGTGTCTATGATAACTTTAAATATGTAAGACCAGGAGTTCAAACTGTTTATGATGACGCTAATAGGTCATTCTATTATGTTTATGACCCTAACATGCGAAGTGAAGATGTAGAAGAAATAATCTACTGGAACAAGAACTTAGACTTGAAAATTATCATGGTTAATAGAATTATGCTTACACCATGGAATAATCCAAACCCACGACAAGACAAGCTATATCCTTTTGATAAATTCGGCTATGAACCAATTAACAATCGTTTCTTCTATTACAAGTCATTGGCTTTCAAACTACAACATGACGCTGATATAGTTAATACACTTTATCAAATGATTATAGATGGAACTTACTTAGCTATCTTTAAACCTATGGTTAATATTGGTGGCGAGATTATAGCTAGTGATGTAATAGTTCCAGGGGCAGTAACTACACTATCAAGTCCTGAAGCAGACTTAAAACCTATCAATGTTGGCTCTGACTTAAAAGCAGGTATGGAAACTTTGGCAGTAGTAGAAAAGTCTATCAATGAAAGCTCTCAAGAGCCTTTACAGCAAGGTCAAAATAATAGTGGAACTCAAACTGCTTATGAAATATCAAAACTAGAACAGAATGCCAATACAGTGCTTGGTTTATTCTTACAAATGATTGCTAAGCATGTTAAAGACTTTGGAAAGCTAAGAATGGGAGATATATTGCAATACTTAACCTTGCCTGAAGTGTCAGACATTAGTGACGACTCTGAACTTACTTACAAGACATTCTTCTTAAAGGGCATGGAAAAGAGTGGTGAAAAGAACAAGAAGATTGAATTTACAAGTGAAATACCAGACCAAATGACTAAAGAAGAATACTTAAAACATTCTTATGCAGTTAAGTCAGAAGAAGAAGACAAGAAAATGACTATTACTAAAGTACACCCTACAGTATTTCGTGAGCTTAGTTATATGGTAACTATTAACCCTGATGTTCTTAATCCACGCTCAAGTGAACTAGAAAGAGCATGGGCTACAGAAGAATATGACAGAATGATATTACACCCTGAAACATTCGACCCTAAAGAAACAGGCAAACTATTACTTGGAGCAAATCCTATTACTAGAAAGAATGTTGATAAATACTTAACTAAAGAACCATCACCAGACCAGCAACAACCAAATCCAATGCAACCTAATGGTGGACAAGGTGGTGGAATGCCACAAGCAGGTAACTCACCTTTAAATGCAGTTATGAAGAAATCCCCATTAGCAGGTGGTGCAGGTAATAACGCTCTTGCAGGATTATCTAAGTAGGAATATAATCTACGTATTAGTAAACTAATTAAAATAATCTCTATGATTTTATATTCGAGGTGGGCAAATCTAACTTTACAAACTCGCAACAAAATTGCGTCAGAGTTTGGTATCCAAAAAAAGGGTTCAGTAGAAGTGTTTTCAAACACTATTAAAAGTGATGGCTACTTAGTAGAAGATATTGAGAAAGCATTAACTTTAGAAGCATTACAAAAGTATCTCAAGACAGATGAAAAAGATATTGCTGAACTATGGGAACAGCTTATAGATAAAGCAGAGGGGCGTGCTGAAAAAAGTATAAATGTTTTAAATAAAGACGAAGCTAAATTATTTAAAAAGCAGTATAACGAAAGAAAAAAATTAGAAGCTAAATTAAATAAAAATGAAACTACACAAAAAACAAAATCCAACAAAAGAGCAACTAACTAATGATATAAAGAGAATGCAAGATGTTAAGAACAAGCGAGCTTTTGTTAAAAATAGTTTCTTTCCAGCATTAGTAAAAGCTTCTGACTCTGTAGATGACGCTAAGTTCTTTCTAGGTTCTTTCTCTAACTTAATCATGGAAAGCTTTTTAGCAGAAATGAAAACTAAAAACTTCATGGAATTAAAGCTACATGAAAAGCTAGATAAGAAACACCCTAAATACAAAGAGATGATTGACTTGCTTGGCTTATTTAGTTCAGAGAATGTTTATGACAGTAGGGAATTAGTTGAGGGAATGAAGCAAGAAATAGAAATGATGATTACAGATGAATTTAAAAAGAGAAAGCTTGATAGTTTAACGACTAACTTTTTGGAATAATGAACAGAAAAATATTACAAAAGTGCATAGATGAGTTAAATAAAGAAAATCCTAAACTTGACTATGTTCGTGGTATTTTAGAAACGATTATTGATACTCTACCTGAAGAAAAAGGAGTAAGTATGCCAGTATTTAATGGGCTTGGTTCAGTTGTACCTTGTAAGACAGAAGTAAATGCACCAGTAGATGAGGGCAACTTATTAGACTCAGAAGCTAGTGCTAGACTTAAAAATATAAAACTACAATATGATTAAAAATTGGATTGTAAATTTAAGATTTGTTAGAGAATATTATAGTGGAACTACATTTGAAGAAAAATTTACTACAGAAGAAAAGATTTACCAGAAAGCTTTTGCTGACGCTTTAAATGATTTAAAAGAAACTAATGTATATGATACTGAAAAGAAAGCAGAAGAACTAGCTAATAAGAAACTTAATGATTTACTGTCTAATGTAGACCTAAACAAGATTGTAACTTTAGATAAACAGCGTGGAATTGTGTATATAGGTGGGGAAAAAGTGGACGAGGGACGCTTAGGTAACTTAAAAGCAGAAGCAGAGTTCTTTTTACAGTCAGACTTATGGCAACTAATACACGAAACACCAAAAGAATTAGCACAAAGACAAATGTTTGTTAACGGAGAAACACTTGCAGACTTACAGAAAGGCAAATCTATTCTTTATGTTCTTTCAGTGCAGAAAAATATTGTTGAAACTGTTAAAGGATTTATTAAGCGAACACCTTAAAATTGTTTGCTTTTTATTTTGGGTGTATAATATATTACAGAACATTAAAAACAACACGGGCAATCAGATACTAGGGTATTTATTTTAGCGTCTGATAGGAAATAGCCTTACTGCCCGTGGGGTGAACATTCTCTCAGACGTTTAAATAACTATCTTAGTCGGATAGTTTTTTATCATAAGTGGTTATTCAAACCAATTAAAAAATGAATTGAAAATTATGACAGAAGAAGAAAAACAAAAGGCAATTGAAGCAGAAGCTCTGAAGATTGCCACAGAGCAAAAAGGTACTACATCACCTGAAGATGCAGAAGCTAAGATTGCAGCACTCGAAGATGAGAAAGCAACCATCTTGGAAAGAGAAGCAAACTACAAAATTGCTTATCTTAAAGAGAAAAAGAAAAATGAGGGAAATATTGACCATGATGAAACTGATGATGAACGTATCCGACGCATTACTAGAGAAGAACTTGCAAATAGCAGGTTAGCTCAAATAGATAATGAAAAAGAAGCGTTACTTAAAAAGACATTAAAGGACAATAAAGAACTCAGACTAGCATTAGGTAACAAACCAACTAACACAGCTACGGGTGCAGGTGGACATACAGAACAACCTGTTGTCACCGACACACTAGTTACACCTGAACAACTCTCAGCTTTTAAAGCTAAAGGTTGGTCAGATAAAGATATAGAGCGTTACAAGAAAAACTTGCAACGATATAGTGGAAGATAAATTTGTTATTAAAGCTAGTATTAAAAACTAACTTTGAATATAACAATATGAGTACAGGAGATATTACGATTTTCCAGCAATCAACAGAAATGGGGATTGGTGCAAGAAAATATAGTGTTGCAGCAGGTGCTACAACAATCAATCCAGGTGAACCAGTTTTGAAAGCTCTAGCAGGAACAACAGTTACAGCATTGGCTACAAACAAGCCAGTAGTTGCTACTGACTATCTTGCAGGAGTTGCAGCAACAACATCAACTCAAACTGCTTCAGTAGCAGGTGAAGTTTATGTTTACCCATTAGTTCCAGGAGTAACTTACTTAATTGCTCCAAAAGTGGTAGCAAGTTGGGACACACAAGCAGAATATGACGCATTAGTAGGCTCAAGAGTATTACTTGACCTTACTTCAGGTGTTTATACAATTTTAGCAGCCGATGGTGCAACTTATGGTTGCGTTATTGAGCCACTAGAAGTAGCTAAATATCCAGGTAAAGTAGCCTTTTCATTCCGAAATGGTTGCTCATACCTATCATAGTTAATGTAGTCTACACGGGAACACGGGCTACATTAGAAATTTAATCTTAATAATAATTTTATGTTCACAGAAGCTCAGAATTTTTCCATAGTACAAACTGAATTAGACAAAGTGTTCTTTCAGCAATTTGACTATGATGAAACGTTTCCAGGAGTAGCACATGCTACTACAGCAGAAATCTTCAAGCCACAAGAAACAACTCATGCAGCTTGGATACAATCAGTTAATAAAGGTTCAGGTCTGTTCCCAGCTATTGGTGAAACAGCAACTGTTCCTCTATCAACACCACACGTTGCTAACAAACAAACAACTAAAATTCTTACTTTCGCACAAGGTATTGATATTAGTAAACAATTGTTTGATGACAATATGCACGGAGTTTGGGCAGAAGATGTTCGTGACTTTGCTATCAAGGCAAAAGATACACAGGACTACAATGCTTTCCGAGTATTTAGAAATGGATTTACTACAGAACTAACTGCTGATGGTATTGCTTTCTTTGGTACACACAACCTTATTGGTGGTGGTACACAAGTTAACAATGCTTCAGGTGCAGGTTCAGCTCTAAGTCCAACATCACTTAACACAGCAATCGTTAACCTAATGGAACAAAAAGACCAATCAGGAGTTATTCGTGGTTCAAGTCCAGCAGTTCTATTAGTTCCACCAGCATTGTGGAAACATGCTCGTGAAATTACTGACTCAGCTCTTATTGCTGACTCAGGAAATAACAATGTTAACGTATATCGTTCAGCATTAGGCTTAACTGTATATACTTCTCATTGGTTAGGTGCAGCAGCAGGAGGTTCAGACACAGCATGGTTCTTACTAGCAAAAAGACATGGAGTAACTCGTCTAGTAAGACAAGGATTAGAAACAGCATTAACAGATTGGAGATACTCAAACAATCTTACATATAGGTATCAAGCTCACTTCCGTGAAGAAGTTTTTGTTGCCGACTATGCAGGTGCTTACGGGTCAGCAGGGGTTTAATCTATTAGTCGGATAGGTTTTCTATTATCAACTAATTAGATAAAAATATATGTCAGGAAATATAGCAGGAACAAATATGTTTACAGTCGCTACACCAACAGTTGATGTTGCATTTACCAATAAATTAGGTAATGCAATGGTCATAGCTTGTGCAGCAGGTTCTTTGCCAACTGATGATGGTTACGCTAAGGGTTGTATTGCTCTAGCTACTGATAGCGGTGTCTTGTATTACAATACAGGTACTACTACAACAGCTTCATTTACAGCAGTAAATGCAGGAGCTGCAGCTCTAACTTTGCCATCAGCTTTGTCAGACGCTACTACTACAACTGGTTCATCTTTTGCTCTTACTCAAACCAGTTTAACTACTGGTTCAGGTATCAAAGTATTAACCACAGCAGGAACATTCACTACTGGTGGTGCAGCTTTCAAAGCCGACCTAGCAGCAGGAGTTGCTGGTAACGGTTTCGTAGCAGTTACAACTGGTGTTTATACAGGTACAGGTTTGATGACTCTTACAGCTTCATCTGCAACCACAGGTACTATTGGTTTAATTTCAGCAGCAGGTTTAACAACAGGCTTTGGAATGACAATCTTAACTGGTACTGCTCTAACTACAGGTGCAAACTTGAAGCTAGATATGGGTGCAGCTACAGCAGGTAATGGTTTATATGTAGTTTCTACAGGTGTGTACGTTACAGGTTCAACAGGACTTATTAACGCAACAGCTAACTCAGCAACTACAACCACAGGTCTATTGCAAGTATCAGGAACAGGATTAACTTCAGGTTCTATTGCTTTGCTAACAGGTGGTGGTGCGAACATGACAGTAGCAGGAAAAGTAGTAGAAGTTGCTATGGGTGCAGCAACTACAGGTATGGGTGTCAGTGTTCTTTCTTCAGGAACTTACACTGGTGCAGTTGGATTGCTTTCAGTTTCAGGATTGGCAGCAACAACAGGATTACTTGCAGTTATTAAAGCCACTGCAGCAACTCTTACAACAGGACGCTACTTGTCTTGTAATGACGGTGCTTTGGAAGCCTTTGGTATTGGTGCTAACGGACACATTCACACAACACAGACCACAGCTCCAACAGTTGCAGTGACACAGCAAAATGGTATTACGGCTGCAGCTATTACAGCTGGTTCGTCTGACACCAACGGTGCTATCACTACAACAGGAACAAATAACAATGGTGGAACAACTATCATACAAGTCACATTTAACAAGACTTATACGACAGCTCCAAAAGTTGTTATGTTAACACCAGCTAACGCAGCAGGTGCTAAAGCTTCAGGAACTGGTTCAACAGTAATTGGAAACAATACTTATGTAAGTGCTATTACAGCAACTACATTCTCAATTACTATCCCAGCCGATGCTACAGCTCAAGCTACCCCAAGTTGGTATTACACAGTTATTGCCTAGAGAAATTATCTCTCTACTCACTCCCTTTGTGGGGAGTGTGATAGGGAGAAAAATTAAAAGTTAATTAAAAAAATATATGATTCAACCAGAATTTCAATATAAAAATATAACCACTCAAGATACATTTATTCTTGAAACTAGTGCGTGTTATTACACGCTGTTAGTA
>Ga0194038_1001379_pt1 | contig 10497 bp, 17 predicted proteins | sample JunL226m_MetaG_FD_148630 | JGI IMG/M metagenome (GOLD analysis project Ga0194038, IMG submission 148630) | Anoxic zone freshwater microbial communities from boreal shield lake in IISD Experimental Lakes Area, Ontario, Canada - Jun2016-L227-6m | ecosystem: Environmental > Aquatic > Freshwater >...
GATCTGAATCCGCCATCCGCCGGCCAGATTTGTTACGCTGGCCCGCTCGGTCATGTTTCCTTCCCGACCAACCACTTCGCTGATCCGGATAAATTCATCCGTGACCCGTCCGTTCAGATTCGCCACTAGGCTTCTGCGATTTTAGTCATCACCTGATCCCTGCTAAAATCCAGCCGGATGGAAAAATCGCCATTCACAATGGCCTGGATGGCTTGCAGCAGGACCTGCATTCGGGACGACTCGTCGCCGTCATCTGTCAATGTGACAATAGGTGACATCTGTCACAGCGGAATCCAGGGCAATTCTACGCAGTGCATAAACCTTCATGTACAAACGATTTTCCTCTTGCCATTGGTTCTTCAAGGTGTTAGAGAGTTCCTTAACATCCGCATTTATCCAGGGTAACTTAACGGGTATCAGAAAAGAAAATCAGGGTATCTCTTAAAAGTTACCCGTCTCATGGCATAAGGGGGTTATCAATGGCATTTAAAGACATAAAATACAGGAACGCGAAGCCAAAAGCAAAGCCATATAAGTTAGGTGATGGCGATGGCCTTTACCTGCTTATCAATCCAAACGGGAGCCGATGGTGGAGATTCAGGTACACTTTTTCCGGCAAAGAAAAGGGCTTGAGTTTTGGGGTTTATCCAGCCACAACACTTGAATCAGCACGGGATAAACGTACCGCAGCCAGGAAGTTAATTGCAGAGGGTGTTGATCCGTCTGTTGCACGCAAGGAAAAAGATGCAGAAAAGGTGAATACGTTCAGGCATGTGGCGGCTGAATGGCTGAGCAAAAATGCTCACACATGGGCACCGGGCCATAGGTACACAGTTCAGAGAACTCTCGACAAAGACATTTTCCCTTTCTTTGGTGATAAATCTATTGGCAAGATTGCTCCGGGTGATGTTCTTGAGGCTTTGCGTAAGATCGAAAGCCGTGGCGTTGCAGCACACAGGGGGTGTCAGATATGTGGGCTGGTTTTCAGATATGCGATAGCATCGGGGATGGCTACGGTTGATCCGTCTGCTACACTAATTTCAGTATTAAGGAAAGCAGATGTTAAACATTATCCGGCGATTACAGAACCAAAAGACGTGGCGGTATTGCTCCGGGCCATTGATTCGTATCATGGAACCTTCATTATTAAACACGCATTGAAACTTTTACCGCTTGTGTTTTGCCGCCCAGGCGAGCTACGGAATGCTGAATGGGCAGAGGTTGACTTTGAAGCGGCAGTCTGGGCAATTCCAGCAGAGAAAATGAAGATGAAGCAGCCGCACCTTATACCGCTATCCCGACAGGCAATTAAAATCTTGAAATCTCTTCACGAAGTCACAGGTGGGGGGCGCTACGTCTTTCCTGCATCAACATCGGCACAAAAAACAATGTGCGCAAACAGTTTCTCGTGGGCATTTGACTTCATGGGCTATAAGGATACTATGACTTCACACGGGTTCAGAGCAATGGCGCGAACCATATTAGACGAGATTTTACAGTTTCCAGCGCATCTAATCGAACATCAACTCGCTCACGCTGTTCGGGATGCAAATGGCCGAAGTTACAACAGAACTTCACATATTGAGGAAAGAAAGAAAATGATGCAAACATGGGCGGATTATCTGGACGGGCTACGGGCTGGATGCAAAATCATACCTTTTAATAGAAGGACAGGCACAGACGGATAAATATCCCGACAAATAGTGTTTAAGAAGCCGTGGAAGAGGAAACTTTCACGGTTTTTTTATTTTATTTTGACTGCTCAAACGTAGTAGCGGTTAGGGTTTTGAAGAAAATAGGAGAAAAAAACACTGTATGTTGATTTTTGTTGTTGACATCATTCAACATGATGTGTATCTTTAGCCAGAATCGGACAAAGCGTCCTATTCTGCTTTAAAATAATAGTGTTGCCAAAGGGCGGCGAAGATTGAAATCTTTTTTTTCAGTCGGCGCACGTCCTTTTTTTTTGGCCGACGAGAGGCAGGCACACTATGAACATTGCAGAAATCCGCACCAGTATTGAAACCGCGCTCAAAAATTCACCTTACGTTTTGCGACAATCCAAACAAAGACGACTATTAGACGGGCTTGGGCCAGGCGTTCTCTCCAACCTGGACTCCGCAGGAAAGGGGCCAGCCGAAAAAATCATGGTTGGCCGTAAAGTCGCCTATCCGCGAGAGGCGTACATCAATTGGTTAGTCTCCAGGATCGCTCCTGCACCAACAAAGGAGACGATATGAAACCTAAATCAATTCCTGAAACATCCACAAAACCCGAACGCTATTTGAGGATTTGGGACATTCTTGGCGACAAAAAAAGAGGCATTTTGCCTATCATTCCAGTGAGTAAGAGCTGTTGGTGGGCAGGTATCCGTAGCGGCAAATATCCAAAGCAAGTTAAAATCTCTGAAAGATGTTCAGCTTGGCGAGCCTCCGAAGTCATGGCTATCGGGGTGAGTTAATGTTGGCCGATGTGAGTTGGACGGTTGACGCTATCCGCGAGGCGAATATGCGGTTAGTTGAAATCGAAAACGAGCAGTACGGCAACGGGCAGGACAAAGGCGATGGTACTTCATCTTGTCCTGATAAACCCAAGCCACTAACACCGGCTGAAACGCAAGTATGCCGGTATCTAACATCTGAACCAGCACCGGCACAATTTATTCTTTCATGCAGAGGCATTCCGTTCATGCGTCAAGGCGTTGTCTCATTGCTTATTTCAATGGGTGGACTTGGCAAAACCTTTCTGATGCTTTGCTTGGCTAATGCGCTATCATCTGGAAACCGTTGGGGTTGCTTTGAGCCTGAACAGGCTTACAAAACGCTGTTTATCGGTTGTGAGGATGACACAGACGAGCTTAGTAGAAGGTTATGGACAGTTGGAGATGGCGTTTTTCCTCCGAACCTTCATGCTGTAAGCATGTCCGGAAAGATTGGATCGCTGATGAAGCTGGATGGTGAAAATCCTGTTAAAAGCGAGTGGTTTGAGTGGCTAAGGCAAACAATTTTCGCACACTTGCCGTTGGATGTTTTGCTTCTTGATCCGCTTAGCCGGCTGTATGGCTTGAGTGAAAACAAAAACGAGGACGCGGTAGCTTTTATTTCGGCGCTTGAATCACTTTCAATCGAATACGGGATCAACATTATTATAAGTCACCATTCCAATAAGGACAGCGCTAACCAAACAAAGGCAAAGCAGAGCATGAGCAGAGGAGCTTCGGGCTTTGTTGATTCTGTCAGATTTGCGATGGGGTTAAGCGAAGTCTCCAGCGATGAAGCCAATAATTTTGGTTTGGAAAATCCAGAAAATTATTTCAAATTGGATGTTTTGAAGAGCAACGGTTCATCGAAGCCAGAATCCTCTTTGTTTTTCAGAAAGAATCCAGACACCGGGCTTCCTGAGTACACGCCAATAAGTATGGTACGAATTGAAGCACTTGCCATGAAGTTTCTAACTGCGTTTACTGAGTATAATAATCCAGTGTCAGAAAGAGATTTACGAAAAGGACTACCGGCAGAACTTTTCGAGAAAATCAAAGGGAATTTGTCTCAGCTTAATATTTCAAAAGATATGAAACCGATTCTTGTTTTTTTGGTTGAGCATAATTTTCTTTCGGAAAACAGGCCAGCAGGCAGGGGTAGAAAGTCGATGGTTTACTCTTTGAATTTGGAAAAATAGTGAAGTTTAAATGGAAAGTGGAAAATGGAAAATAATGGAAAAAAACCATTTTCCAGAACTAAAGTAATGAAATCATTCAATAATCAAATGGAAAATTTTCTTTTCCAACCACAAGATTTTCCAATTGTAAGTTGTTGATATTATTAAAGAATCAAATGGAAAATTTGTACTCCCTAAAGGGAGTGGAAATACTTTTCCATATTCCCCTCCCTTTGGGATGACGGGATGTTTTTAAACAATCAAAAAAGATGAAAGGAGGAAAAGGATCAGCAGAAAAAGCATAAGCAAGATTGAAGGGTTTTCTCTTTGTCTTGAGTTTTTTAAAAACGGGTTGCGAGTTTGTTTTATCAATGAACAATTAATGGAGGAAAAGTAGAATGATAAAATCCGATGAAGTAGCAGTTCTTGAGTATGACGTTCAGTGTCAGATTGAGGCAATGCAGGTTATTAAAGCCGCATTGAACACCAACAATGTTGACGCGCTTCAATACTTTGTGCGCGAGTACGTTCGGACAGATGAAGTACCGGCAGAGTTTGCCGAGTTGAAGGCGAAGCGCAGCGCTTTGTGTGATCAGATCGAGGCATTCGAGATTTAAACAGCTTAACCCCTGCCCCAGGCCGGGCAGGGGGACATCACCACCAATGTATTTAGGGAGGATTAAACATGAGTATTCTATCAAAAATGACGCTGTTTTTCAATAATCAGTTAGTGAATTTTCCATGTCACATTTGCGGCGGGCGCGTTGATCCATGTGGATTTGACTTTTGCGTAAATGAGGGCGAGGGGCTTTCTCCGAGCTTTGTTTGTTACTCTTGTACGAAAAACCTACGGACGGATTTGATTGCAATCCAAAGTGCAGCCTTTAAATTTGCGAGAAGCGGGTTGTGGCAGGGTTGTGGGGACGCTGAAAAAGTGTCTGAGGATGTGGTTATGCCGTGGATGCGTGGCACTACGCGTGAGCAGGCAGCAGCAGCCAAGACAGCCACAGGGCTTCCTACAAATGAAGAGTATATCGCAGAAAAGAACGCGCATGGATACCGGGTTGAATGTGAATTGCTTATCCGCGAGTTGCTTGAGGATCGAATCAAGAGGGAACGTTTGCAACGTTCTGAGGATTTGCTTGAAGGGATCGAGGATGCAAACCGACAGGGGATGAGCCTGAAAGAAATTGAAATGCTTGAGTTTCATCGGGATCATTATGTGATCAGCTATCACCGAGAGGGGCCGATGGGCTGGCTTGTGTAATTAAAATAAACCCCTGCTCGCTGATGGGCAGGGGAAACCATAAAGGATGAAACTATGCAAAATTTAACTCCAGAACAGCCATTGGCTTCTGCAAGTATGCGGGAGGAAGTGCTGAGAGGATGGAACGAAACAGTTAATAAGTTCCGATGGTATAACAATGGTAGCGAGGAAGATATACTTGAAATGATTGACGATTTTGCGGCAGAACGGGATGAACTGGCGAACCTTAACAAGAAAGGATGAAAAAAATGAGCAAGGACAAAGAGCGGTTCAAGGCTATTCTTACAGAGGCAGCAGAATTGTACTTCACAGCAGAGGCGCAACAAAACACAGTATCAGCCGGCGATTTCACTGATGAAGTCGAAATTTTAACAAGTTTTCAAGCTGTTGCAGGTGAATTTATACAGATTACCGAGGATCAGATTGATAGCTCATGGCGAGAAATCTCTGGAAAGAAACGTCTTGATTCTGAGAAAATGCGCAGACACGAGGTTCTTGTGGCGGCATTTACACGATTTAAAACAGAATTTGCGAGACTTGAGGACATGCAGAGCTATTTAGAGGATTGTTCCAAATGAACATTCTTAACTTTTTGAGAGAGGACGGGCTTACTCCTGTTCATGTGAGTAAAGGCGAGTGGCATTCACCTTGTCCGTTTTGCGGCGGTGTTGATCGGTTTTCCTGTTGGCCGGATCGCCAAAACAGCAATGGCAAATATTTTGCCGGGCGCTTCTGTTGTCGGGGTTGTGGAGCCTCCGGGGATGGTGTCAATTATGTGATGAAACGGCGGGGCCTATCTTTTCGGGATGCCTGCAAATATCTGCAAATTGATCCTGGAAAGATGCCGGAAAGAGCTATCCGGCGAACATGGACACCTGAACCAGCGAAGGCGCTACCAGTTGGCGTGTGGCAGGACAAGGCAAATGCCTTTGTGTCTCATTGCTCCGAGCAATTAGCACGCAACACAGAGGCGTTGGCGTGGTTACAAAGCGAACGTGGGTTGACGCTGGAAACGATCAGGGCTTCACGGTTGGGGTGGAACCCGAAAGACATTTTTCAAAGCCGGGAGGCGTGGGGTTTGCCTCCGGGGAAGATGCTCTATTTCCCCCAAGGATTGATTATCCCTTGTCTTGGAAAGTCAGTTACCCGGATCAGGATACGGCGAAGCGAATCACCACCAGGCGAAAATCGCTACCGGAATGTTTCAGGTTCATCCATGGGGCCGATGGTTCACTGGACGAATCAGGATACCGTTGTAATAGTCGAGAGTGAGCTGGATTGCCTGCTTATCAGTCAAGAGGCCAGCGATTTAATAGGTGTGGTTGCTCTCGGATCAGCAGCATTGAAGCCGGACAGCGAGCTACACGAACGATTGATGAACGCCAAAACGGTTTTATGTGCTTTGGATAGTGATGCACCAGGCGCGAAGGCGGTTGGTTTTTGGCGGCAGTATGGGGGTTATAGAAGATGGATGGCAATTCGGGGCAAAGATTGTACCGAACAAATGCGGGCCGGAATACCAGTCCGGACGTGGGTTCAGGCGGCATTATCATAATTAATAGGAGGCTTAAAATGAAAAAATTATCACCGATTCAGGAGGCGCAAGCATCTCTTCTTTGGGGCTATCTGAGCAAGTTTAGAGCTTGGCCGCAATCCCTCCCCGATATGCTCGATCAATGGGAAGTTGGTTTTTTCAATCGAAAGTCACGCAAAAAGGATTTGTTGTTGGTGTTAAATTATTTAGCTGAAACCGGAAAAATTAAGTTTGAGACGATTGAAAAGTTAAACGGCACGAACGAGGTTGGTTTTCGGATTATTCCGGGCGCATAGAAGGGAGGGGATTTATGAAAAAGATCGCACGAAAGAAAGACGATCTACTGGTTGTTGCGGATGGTGGGTTCATCTTTTGTGATTCACGCATGGTTGCGAGCAAATTTAATGTTCAGCACGCTAAAGTTATCCGAACTATTGAGCTTGTAATCTCAAGAAATAACGAGATTAAGGGTGACTTAAAAGCACCCTTAAATAACGAATTTGCACCCAATTTTATTCGTTATGAATCGGAATACCGCAAGCAAAAATTCACTGCTTACAGGATGAACCGAACGGCGTTTTCATTGATTGCGATGAGATTTGAGACTCCAGCAGCTTTCAGATGGCAGGTGCTTTTTTCACAGGCGTTTTTGAAGTTGGAATCAGAATACCACAGCCTCCGGATGATTGCTCGACACAATCACCAGGACGCTGAGTGGATCGAAAAACGGGAAGCCGGGAAGCCTGCCCGCAGAACAGAAACAGACGCAATAAAGAAATTCGTTGAATATTCTTTTGCGCGTGGCAGTTCAAACGCAGGCAGATATTATGGGAACATTACCCGGATGTCAAACAAAACGATTTTTGACATCCAGCAACATGCCAGTAATCTCCGGGACGTTTGCAATGCCGAACAGCTTGTAACCTTACAGATGGTTGATACTGTTGTCACCAGAACGATTGAGGCAGATATGGCCGCAGGTGTTCCATATAAACAGATTTACCAGAATGTGAAGAATAGGGTTCAGCAGTTTGCCGATTTGTTCGGGAAAACCGAGATACCCGGAAATCTCCAGATTGGAATATGAAAGGGAAGAATACGATGTCAAAAGTTTTGAATAAACACAAGTCCGGAATCCCCTCCGGGGCGGTTTACATCGGCAGGGGTTCAGCATTTGGGAATCCGTTTCAGATTCCAAGGGATGGTGACAGGGAAGAGGTGATCGAAAAATTCAGGTTATGGATACAGACGCAGCCCAAATTGATCGAAAGAGTGAAACGAGAATTGAAGGGCCGTGATCTTGTTTGTTATTGCGCACCGCTTCCATGTCATGCGGACTTGTTACTGGCAATTGCAAATGATCAGATTTACACGCCAGCTCCAGCAGAAGCGAAACCCAAAAAGCGGGAGCAACAAGGACTGTTTGCCTGATGCACTAACTCCGGCTGCCATGGGTTGCTATGTGGCGCTCCAGGCAGCCGGACACCCATTGACTACCGTTCCGGAAAATTTACCGGAACGGGATAAAGGTGATTATTGATGGTTCAGGCAGCCGGAACCGGGTTAAATATTAACCGGCTTGACAAGGTTAAATAAAAAATGTATTTAACCTTAAAACAGTTAAATATTTAACCGAAAGGATGCGCGATGACACCAACAGGATTTTTACTTCAACACCTTGAAATAGTACAGGAAGAGGCTAACGATTGTCCGGTTAGCGAGACGTGGCGAAAGCTGGTTGATCGAATAAACATTGATAAAACAATGTCTGAAAACACGTTCAGGGTAGTAATCAAGCCGTTCATAGAAACATGCCAATTCTACAATGACGGGTTAAATGAAAAGTTAAATGAAACCATCACCATGTTAAACACAGAGTTAAATAACGAGCAAGAGTTAAATAAAAAGTTAAATACAGAGATTGAAGAGTTAAATAAAAAGTTAAATACTCTTGACGGGTTAAATGAAAAGTTAAATACTACTGATATGCCAGTTAAGACGAGCATAAACATATCGGGATGGACGGTTACGAAGCAAGATAAGTATTTTAGGGCGTTTAAGAAGATTCAGGGAAAAGTTTATGGTGTACATTTGGGTAAAAATCTTGATGATGCAGCAGCGAAGATTGAGGCAAAGGAAGGACAATTACGCCTTTTAACCCATACAGTTGCATTACCCAATAGGTAAACGGCGCTCCTGAGCGACTACAGCGAGTCGAAAAATCAGTGAGACACATTTTGAGACACATTTTTGATGGGGTGAAGATATGAAGGCAAAAAATAAGCCTGAAAGTACAGGTTTGAAGCTGGACACAAAATTCAAAAAAGGACAAAGCGGAAATCCTTCTGGAAAACCCAAAGGCAGTTTCAATAAATCAACCTTGATGGCGTTAGCTTTGTTGAAATCAGAATCACAAGCAATGGTAAAGGTTGTCGTTGATTTAGCTCTCTCCGGCGATATGCAGGCGCTTACATTGTGTCTGTCAAGATTGATACCACCGGCAAAAGATGCTCCTTTAGATGTGGAGTTGCCAAAAGTGGTGAACGTTTCTGACTTACCCGGATTTACCGGCGCCCTACTCAATAGCGTTGCTACTGGCGAGATCCCGCCGAGCGAAGGTGAAAAGCTCTCGAAGATTTTAGCGGCGCACGTCCAGGCGTTGCAGTTGTCAGAATTTGAAACCCGATTGACGGAACTGGAAAATACAGCCGGTTTAAAAAAAGGAGGTGGAAAATGACACCTTCACAGATTGATAAACGGCTGGATGTACTGGAGAGCAGGCTTTCGACAGAATACGTTATGCCTCCTGTTTGGGTGTATTTCGGAAAAGATGCGGAAGTTAGCGGTTGGAGACACAAGGAAACCGATGAAATCTTTTGGCGTGAAACCAATGAGGCAGATGATGAATTGCGGGACAGGGTTCTTACATCAACTGAAATAGACAGGAATCACAGAAACGGAAGAGTATTTATCGCAATAATGTGAAATGGTTACAGTGAAAGAGCCTCTACGTGGTACCATCCACAGACTGTTTCAGCAAATGAACAAAGCATAAGCAAGACAAAGGAGAATCCTTTCCTCCCCTGGGCTTTCCCTTTGTCTTGCGAATATCTCTTGCTTTATGAAATTGGGTTCAATATGATGAAGTTACCCTAAATCTGTGCGGCAACCAGGCCGTTAATCTGGTGTTTTTGTTTTAAGTGCTTCAAAATTAACGCGCTATGCCTCACCGTATCCGAAAGGACGGGGGTGTTCACAGAACACAGGGGGGCTAAGGCGCGATTCTTTTTGGAGGTGTCACCATGACGAAGAACCTGCTCGAAACTTCTGCAACACCCTGTAAACGTCAATCATTATCCAGTGATTCGCTGGAAGCGCTATTCAAAGACATCACCCACCTTCTTGATCAAATCATCCAGTCGATGCAAGGGGAGGTGCAACATGGATAAAAGTATGGTTGACATTATTGACGCTGTTAATTTAGCAACACCGCAGCTTAATTTTCTGGTTGATGTTCTGTCCTATAGTGCGGATTTGGAGTTGACAGGCAGCAGCACAGGTGGACTTTCAAGTATCCTGAGTTGTATATCCCGACAGCTTAAGAAAGCCATAAAGGAGGTGTCAAATGATACAGATAAATGACAGCCTCGTTCGTGAACTGTTGTCGAACCCTGCATTAAAGAAGTCTGATACGCGAACAGTGATCTTTTTGTTACAAAGACCCGGCGCCTTATCCTCTGATGAACTGTCAAAAGGTATTGGAGTATCAAAAAGAGCTGCAATTAAGTCCGTAAATCGGTTGATCGGCGCAGGGGTGATCCAACCAGGGGAATATCAAGCCAAAAGACGGACGCTGAATTGAGCGTGATCTCGATAAATGATGGTTGATATTTCACGATATTTAAGGGAAGGAAAAACGAGTACATGTTGACTGCCATGACATCGTAGACAAAATGTTCTGACAATCAAATAACTATTCTGTTATTCTGTTGAACACTTAAACCAATTTTGGAGGTGTTCATGAAGAATGACATTCAGC
>Ga0194038_1001381_pt1 | contig 10493 bp, 9 predicted proteins | sample JunL226m_MetaG_FD_148630 | JGI IMG/M metagenome (GOLD analysis project Ga0194038, IMG submission 148630) | Anoxic zone freshwater microbial communities from boreal shield lake in IISD Experimental Lakes Area, Ontario, Canada - Jun2016-L227-6m | ecosystem: Environmental > Aquatic > Freshwater >...
CAGAGAGATGGATATAATAAATGCTGGAAATTACCTAGGGATAATCCCTTGATAGGTCCAACAACAATTACCGGTAATTGGTGTTTATTTTTTTAAGAGGAAATTACAAATGAAGAAGTCACTCGTACTCGTTGCAATGTTAGCTATCGCTTTGGCCGCTTGCGGTAAAAAAGAAGAAGCAAAACCTGCTGAAGCTCCTGCTGCTGCTCCTGCTGCACCTGCTGCTGAAGCTCCTGCTGCTGCTGCACCTGCTGCTCCTGCTGCACCTGCTGCTGACGCTAAGAAGTAATCTTCTCCTTGAAGAAAAAAAGCCGCTGAAAAGCGGCTTTTTTATTTGCTAAGAATTAGAAAGGTTCATCTCTCTAATTGCTCAGCAAGTAATGTTAGCAATTGGAATCCAGCTGGAGTATTTTCAGGCTTACTGTCAGCATCCTGCACATAAACGCTGGTGGAGTTCTCGCCTGTAGTCTTAATCACAACCTGAAATTTTTTCGCCTTTAAGCTCGAATCATCTTTACTACTAAATAAATTCGAGAAGAACCCTTTGGTATCGCCTAAATCCTTCGGATTCACATAACGCACGTAGTAGACACCGCTGGAACGATTGCGATCTTCAACAGAGAAGTTGGAGCGATCTAACGCTAAACCGACATCACGCCATGAGCGATCAAAGCCTGCACTCAATTCAATATGGGCCTGATTGATACCATCTTGCACAAACTTCGCTTTAGGTGTTTTTGGACCCAAAGGCACAGCCACCATTGCTTTGGCTTTTTCTTGAGTCATCCCCAAGCGCTCCATCAAGCGCGCCAAGAATGCAGCTTCTAATTCTGGGTCATTAGGACGTGCAGTCCACATAGTAGAAATACAGTTCTGAGTAGCGTCGCGCACGCATTGTTCAACTGCGCCACGCTGGGTAATGTAAATCTCAGTCTCACTGGGCTTGCTAGCTTCTAAACGGGTTTTGTACTTATCACGCTCACCGGTATCGTAAATACTATCCAATACACTACTCAGTGTGGAGCGAATGAAGTCTTGGGAAATCTTGGCCCGATTCTCTACCCAATCGGTCTCCATAATTCCCGTCGATGGCGAGTCAACGACTAACAAGAAGCCATTCTCTTGCCAAAAATCTTTTACTTGAGGATAAAGCTCTGAAGCCGGCTTCTCAACAACCAACCAACGACGTTCACCATCACGCGCGATCCGCATGCCGGGAATACCAGTCATCACGTTAGAGCGAAGCTGAGAAGATTTTTTCACAGCAGCGTTGTAGTCCGACATCGTGGCGGAACCGTCTTGCACGATATAACGGCGATCTGCTTGTGATGTAATTAAATCCGGGGGATACGCTAAGTTAGGACCACGAATAGCACCGCTACCCCGGTAGTCAACCGTATCGTTGCTAGTAACCGACTTGCAAGCCGTTAATGCCCCTAATGCAATCAAACAAACTGTCAGGATCGATAGGTATCGACGTAGATATTGCACAAAATTCATCATAGTAAGCCTGCCTGTTTTAATGCTGTCTTTAAGGATTCACGCAATGGCTCACTTAAAGGAGTTAATGGCAGGCGAATGCCAGCTGTGATTTTGCCCATCTGATGCAATGCCCATTTAACTGGAATAGGATTAGCTTCGATGAACATCGCTTTATGTACTGCAATTAATTTGTACTGAATCTCGCGTGTCTTTTGCACATCATCTGACATGGCAGCTACACACAACTCATGCATAAGACGTGGCGCCACATTCGCAGTGACCGAGATATTGCCCTTGCCACCCATGAGCATTAACATAGCAGCCGTTAGGTCATCGCCAGAAAAAACAGAGAAATCATGATGGCCTGCACGTTTGAGATCGGCCATCAATATGGTTCCGCGCTCAAGACTGCCAGTAGCATCCTTAATCGCAATGATGCCGGGGACCCCTGCAAGACGAACCACGGTATCGCCTGCCATATCAGCAACGGTACGACCTGGAACGTTATACAAAATCACTGGGAGATCAACTGACTCTGCAATCTTTTTGAAATGGGCATACATGCCCTCTTGAGTTGGCTTGTTGTAATAAGGAACGACCTGCAAACTCGCATCTGCGCCGACTTTTTTAGCAAACTGAGTTAATTCAATAGCCTCTAAAGTGGAGTTACCACCGGTGCCCGCAATCACCGGAATTCTGCCAGCAATATGTTCTACGGTTGCACGGATCAACTCACAATGCTCTTCTACCGAAACTGTAGGGGATTCTCCACTTGTACCAACAATCACAATTCCATCGCTACCCTCGGTCACATGCCAGTCCAATAAAGCACGCAAACTGGGGTAATCTAAGCTGCCATCCTCAAGCATCGGCGTGACAATAGCCGGCATGCTGCCAGAAATGGGCTTTTTGCTACCTGTGGAATAAGCTGTATTTGTCACCGAATGTATACCGATTTTTAACTGTCTGAACCCTGAAATTGTAACGGAATGTGCCCTTTTAGATCACCTTTTACGGCACAGATCCGCTGCATCATGGCTGGCTTGGGGCTATCAAGATAAATATCCTCATAAGCCAACACTTTGAGGCCATGCCTAGAGGCTAAAGCCAGCAATTCCCCTGTTTTTAATAGGAAATTGGGGTTGGAGGGTTTCCCAAATGCTTCGTTGCCTTGGGCAAAAGTTTCATAAATAAGTACCCCACCATCAGTCAGCATTTGGGGCAATTGGTCTAAATGTGGTCGGTACAAGTAATTGGTCACCACAATCCCATCGAACAGACTACCCGTTAAGGGCCAGTCTTCCAACTCTAGATCAAGCTTTTGAGGGCTGATTCGAACATCCGCATTAGCCTCAATCAGACTCACGTCCTGATCAACTGCGATGACTGAATAATTCAGGTTCGCCAGATACTGTGAGTGGCGACCCGCTCCACAAGCAAGATCCAATACCACCCCAGGATTTGCAATTAAAGGAGTAAAGCGCCTCACCCATGGTGAAGCCTCTAAATTTGTATCATGACTTACTGACAACTCACGGCCTTAATCGTATGCAAGGCCCATAGCTTCGCGGACCTCACGCATAGTTTCTTGGGCTACCTTACGAGCCTTGTCACAACCATCAGCAATGATGGAACGCAATAAGCTAGGATCATCCAGATATTTTTGGGCACGCTCAAACATGGGTTGCTGCTCGGCCAAAATGGCATCTATCACCGGTTGCTTACATTCAAGGCAGCCAATCCCAGCAGACTTACATTCTTTATCTACCCATTGCTTAGTTTCTTCATTGGAGTACACAGTATGCAATTGCCATACTGGGCAGCGTGCCGGATCACCAGCATCAGTCCTGCGCACTCGCGCAGGATCAGTAGGCATTGTTCTAATCTTTTTGATGACTTCTTCTGGCTGCTCACGAATGCCAATCGTGTTGCCATAAGACTTGGACATCTTCTGTCCATCGATTCCAGGCATGCGCGATGCTGCAGTCAGCAAGGCTTGTGGCTCAGGCAGAATAATCTTGCGAGACCCCTCTAAGAAGCCAAATAATCGCTCACGATCGGCCATGGAAAGACTTTGCGCTTCTTGTAGCAAGGCTTTGGCCTGCTCTAAGGCCTCATCATCCCCGCGCTCTTGAAACGCCACGCGTAATTCTGCGTACATTTTGGCGCGCTTGCTACCCAATTTTTTCACGGCCTCTAAAGCCTTCTCTTCAAAACCAGGCTCACGTCCATATAAATAATTAAAGCGACGCGCTACTTCGCGTGTCATTTCCACATGGGGAACTTGATCCTCTCCCACAGGAACAAACTGTGCGCGATAAATCAAAATATCTGCAGCCTGCAAAAGTGGATATCCTAAAAAGCCATAGGTTTGCAGATCTTTTTCTTTTAATTTTTCAATCTGGTCTTTATAGGTAGGTACCCGCTCAAGCCAGCCCAATGGGGTTCCCATCGATAGCAATAAGAAAAGTTCTGCATGCTCAGGAACCTTGCTTTGAATAAAAAGGGTTGCTTGGTTAGGATCAACACCCGTTGCCAACCAATCGACCACCATGTCCCACACGGACTGTTCAATCACATCGGGCGTTTCGTAATGCGTAGTTAAAGCATGCCAATCCGCCACAAAAAAGAAACAGGGATATTCTGATTGGAGGCGAACCCAATTTTTTAAAACGCCATGATAGTGCCCCAGGTGCAAACTTCCTGTTGGGCGCATACCAGAGAGAACACGTTCAGCAAACATCTTTTTTTCTTTATCTTTAACTATATGAATTAATGAAACACGGACCAAACGGGCGTAAGGTGTTCGGGTAAAAGCGGTAATACACCTAAATCAGTATGACTTTCTGAAGGATCATGAAAGTCAGAACCTCGCGAAGCTAAAAAACCATACTGCTGGGCAATTTTTCCATACTCTTGATACTGATCTGGAGTATGACTGCCAGTGATAACCTCTATTCCAAGGCCACCGATATCTTTGAAGTGTTTATACAACTCATCCATCTGCATCGCATTAAAGTTATAGCGGCCCGGATGTGCAATCACTGCCACGCCACCTGCCGCCTTAATCCATGCGACTGCATCATCTAGCTTAGCCCACACATGAGGAACATAGCCGGGCTTGTCTTCAACCAAATAATTTTTAAATACATGTTCCGTATCTTTACAAACACCTTGCTCCACTAAATACCGCGCAAAGTGAGTTCGAGAGATGAGATCATGATTGCCAGCGTAATGCAGTGCGCCTTCGTATGCACCGGGTATTCCGACCTTTAACAATTGCTCTGCCATTAACTTAGCGCGATTTGCACGGCCTTCGCGAGTACGACGCAAGCCTTCAATAATGCCAACATGATCAGCATCGATGCCTAAACCAACGATATGGATTGTTTGACCCATCCAAGTCACTGAAATTTCTACGCCACCAAGATAGTCAATATTGAGCGCACTTGCAGCTGCTTTGGCACGCTGTTGACCACCCAACTCATCATGATCAGTCAGTGCCCACAAGTACACACCATTCTCTTTGGCGCGTTCAGCCAATGCCTCTGGCGTTAAAGTGCCGTCAGAGACCACGGAGTGGCAATGCAAATCGGCATTAAGTGTTGAAAAAGAGCTCATGACCCTATTTTAGGTCAAGCTGGTGTCAATTACCCGGCGAGGTGCATCTAGGTAGTCTCGAGACTGCATTTCAATCAAGCGGGATACGGTTCGGGAAAACTCACTGGTAATTTGACCTTCGGTATATAAATCCGGGGATGGCACCTCGGCAGAGATGATTAATTTGATCTTATGGTCATATAAGACATCAATTAACCAAATAAAACGGCGGGCTTCATTCGTCATCCTGGGGGGCATATAAGGAACCCCAGACAAGATCACGGTATGAAACTGGTTAGCAATTTCTAGGTAGTCATTTTGTGATCGCGGACCACAACACAAGGTTTTAAAATCAAACCACACTACGCCATCTTCCATGCGTATAGGTCTTAATTGGCGCGATTCAATATACAAAATCGGACATACATTTTCATTTTGCTTACCAATCAACTTATGGTACATCTGCAATAAGCGCTGATCAGTTTCCTCGTTCACCGGCGTTAAATAGGCTTCAACCTGCGCCATCTGAACCCGGCGATAATCGTTACCAGCATCCACATTTAATACATCTAACTTTTCTTCGAGCAACTTAATTGCTGGCAATAAACGATCTCGATGAAGGCCGTTGGGATAAAGTTGGTCTGGACGGTAATTTGAAGTCATCACAAATTGCACACGGTCAGCAAATAAGGCGCTCAGTAAGCGATACAAAATCATAGCGTCCGCGATGTCATTGATGTGAAATTCATCAAAACAAATTAAACGGTAACGCTTAGCGATACGGTTAGATAGCTCATCCAGAGGGTCAGACAAGCCAGACAACTCATGTAATTCACGATGGACTTCGCGCATGAACTCGTGAAAATGAATGCGGATCTTTTTTTCTAATGGAGAAGCCGCATAAAAGCAGTCCATTAAAAAAGACTTACCGCGACCTACACCACCCCACAAATACAAACCGCGGGGAAGTGTTGGCTTAAATAGTTTTTTCTTGAGATTATTGCTGCGTATATCTTTGTAGGCAATCCACTCATCTTCGCACTGCTGAAGACGCTCAACAGCACGGAGCTGCGCGGAATCACTGTGATACCCGCGCACCTTTAACTCTTGCTGGTAATACTCAATGGTTTTCAATTACATATTTAATGCACGTTGATCAGATGCTAATGCTGCTTCGCGCATCACTTCAGACAAACTTGGATGTGCGTGACAGATACGAGCAATATCTTCTGCTGCAGCTTTAAATTCCATGGCAACAGCTGCTTCTGCAATTAAATCCGATGCATTTGGACCAATGATATGAACACCAAGAATTTCATCAGTCTTGGCATCGGCCAACACTTTTACAAATCCATCGGCACGCCCCATGCCCAATGCACGACCATTCGCTGCAAATGGGAACTGACCTGCTTTATAAGCAATACCAGCTTCTTTCAGGGCTTGTTCAGTTTTACCAACCCAAGCGATTTCAGGATCGGTGTAGATGACCCAAGGAATACAGTTGTAATCAATATGCGGCTTCTGGCCAGCAATCACTTCGGCAACCAATACACCTTCATCTTCAGCTTTGTGAGCCAACATTGGACCACGCACTACGTCACCTACTGCATAAACACCAGGCGCAGAAGTAGCGCAAGTGTGGTCATCGATTGGAATAAACCCGCGTTCATCAACCTTGAGGCCAATCTTGTCTAAGCCTAATTTATCGGTATTGGGAACACGACCAACAGAAACAATCAAGCGATCGCATTCCAATGTAGCCGCCTTACCAGCGCTATCAGTGTAATTAACCACTACACCCTTTTTATCCACCTTTACTTCACCGATCTTCACACCCATATTGATGTTCAAACCTTGCTTGGTGAAGAGTTTTAGCGCTTCCTTAGCAATACCCTGATCGCAAGCACCCAAGAATGTAGGCAATGCTTCAAGCACAGTAACTTCAGAACCGAGACGACGCCATACAGAACCCAATTCCAGGCCAATAACACCTGCGCCAATCACACCCAACTTCTTGGGAATTGAATCGAATTTGAGAGCACCTTCGTTATCGCAAATCAAGATGTTATCTACTGTCAGACCTGGCAAGTGACGCGCTTTAGAACCGGTAGCGATAATTACATTCTTGGCAGTAACTGTTTCTTTGTCTTTGCCATCAATTTTCACTTGGTATCCGTCAGCACCCTTACCCTCAAATGAGGCATGACCTTTTAACAAGGTAATTTTATTTTTGCGGAATAAGAACTGAATACCACTCGTCATTTTGGTAACGATGTCATCCTTACGTGCAACCATCTTTTTGGAATCAATGCTGACAGCGCCAACCTTGATGCCATGATCAGCAGCATGGTGACCAATCTTCTCAAACTCCTCAGAAGAAGCCAACAATGCCTTAGATGGAATGCAACCGACGTTTAAGCATGTACCGCCCAAACGTGGCTCACCTTTAGGATCGTCATAACTACTAGATTCAGCGCAGCCCACTTTAAAACCGAGTTGCGCCGCACGAATTGCGGCGATGTAACCACCAGGGCCACCACCAATTACGAGTACATCAAAAGCTTGGCTCATGATCTTCCCTTCTTACAGATCAAGGAGAAGACGTGAAGGATCTTCTAAAGCATCCTTCATCGCAACCAAACCAAGCACGGCCTCGCGACCGTCAATGATGCGGTGATCATAAGATAAGGCAAGGTAATTAATTGGGCGAACAACCACTTGACCATTCTCAACTACAGCGCGCTCTTTCGTTGCGTGAATACCCAAAATTGCTGACTGTGGAGGGTTAATGATTGGGGTAGAAAGCATAGAGCCAAATACGCCACCGTTAGAGATGGAGAATGTACCGCCAGTCAAATCTTCAATCGACAATTTACCTTCGCGGGCTTTAACGCCAAACTCAGCAATCTTCTTCTCGATATCAGCCAAGTTCATTTGATCAACGTCGCGCAAAATAGGAACCACTAAACCACGTGGTGAGCTTACAGCGATACCAATATCAAAGTAGCCGTGGTACACAATGTCATTACCATCAACAGAAGCATTGAGTAGTGGGAATTTCTTCAAAGCGTGAGTAGCCGCTTTAACGAAGAAAGACATGAAGCCTAACTTAACACCATGGACCTTCTCAAACTGGTCTTTATATTTGTTACGCAAAGCAATCACAGGACCCATATTGACTTCATTGAAAGTCGTCAAGATGGCATTGTTTGCTTGGGATTCCAGCAAGCGTTCCGCAATACGGGCACGCAAACGGCTCATGGGTACGCGCTCCTCTGGGCGGTTGCCCATCGGCATTGGTTTACTTGGCAATGCTACAGACTTAGTACCACCGGCAGCAGCGCTTAGTGCATCGCCCTTGGTAATGCGGCCATCACGACCAGAGCCGGCAACTTGTCCAGCGCTAATATTATTTTCAGCCAAAATCTTTGCAGCGGAGGGAGCGGCGGCGACCCCAGCAGATTTGGCAGCAGGAGCAGCTTTTGCTGGAGCGGCAGCAGGCGCTGCTGCAGGAGCAGGAGCTGCAGCGGCAGGGGCGGCTGTAGCAACAGCTGTACTGTCAATCTTCGCAATTAACTGCTCAGCTACAACAGTGCCACCATCAGCAACAAGGATCTCAGTCAGAACACCAGCAGAGGGAGCTGGAACTTCGAGAACCACTTTGTCAGTTTCAATTTCAATCAAAATTTCGTCTTGACCAACTGCGTCGCCGACTTTCTTTTTCCATTGCAATAAAGTTGCTTCAGCAACTGATTCAGAGAGTTGTGGAACTTTAACTTCAAAAATAGCCATGATTAATCCTAGTGATATATGTATGTAGAGTAATGAGAACGATTATTTCGTAATCACGTAACCTTTAAGTTTGGCAAATGCTGCAGTAAGCAAAGACTTCTGCTGCTCTTGATGGAGATGAGCGTAACCACAAGCTGGAGAAGCTGATGCTGGGCGACCTGCATAACCCAACTTCATGCCATCAGACATGCCTTCCAAAATATTGTGTTGCACGAAGAACCAAGCACCTTGGTTTTGTGGCTCATCTTGACACCAAACAATTTCTTCTAATTTTGGATATTTCTTTAACTCAGCAGCAAGGGCTTTATGCGGGAATGGATAGAGTTGCTCCAAACGAATAATCGCAGCGTCCTCAATCTTCTTCTCTGTACGCGCTTTTACTAAGTCGTAATACACCTTACCGGAGCAGATAACCAAACGACTTACCTTCTTCGCATCGAGAGACTCATCGCGCTCACTCAATATCGTGTGGAATCCACCTTTAGTAAATTCCGATAATGGTGAAGCAGCCTCTTTATTACGCAGCAATGATTTCGGTGTGAACAAAATTAAGGGCTTGCGGAATTGGCGAATCATCTGACGACGTAAGACGTGGAAAATTTGCGACGCAGTAGTTGGTTGAATCACCTGCATATTGGTATCAGCACATAACTGCATAAAGCGCTCAAGACGTGCAGAAGAATGCTCTGGGCCTTGGCCCTCATATCCATGCGGCAACATCATGACTAAGCCGTTAGCACGGCCCCACTTCACTTCACCAGAAGCGATAAATTGGTCAATCACTACTTGTGCGCCGTTGGCAAAGTCACCGAACTGCGCTTCCCAAATCGTGAGGGTGTTTGGTTCAGCTGCGGCATAACCGTACTCAAAACCAAGCACAGCCTCTTCTGAAAGAATCGAGTCAATCACCACAAATGGCGCTTGATCTTTGGTCACGTGCTGAAGCGGTGTATAGGTACCAATATCCCACTTCTCACGATTTTGGTCATGCAATACGGAATGACGATGGGTAAAGGTGCCGCGACCACTATCCTCACCAGACAAGCGCACTGGGTAGCCACTAGCAACCAAGGATGCGAACGCCATATGCTCACCCATACCCCAGTCAATATTCACATCACCACGACCCATAGCAGCCCGGTCTCTGTAGACCTTCTCTACTAATGGGTGGGCTTTGAAATTATCAGGAATAGTAGAGATCTTGTCAGCCAGACGCTTCCATTCGGTTAAAGGAATAGCAGTGTCAGCCTCATCGGTCCACTTCTTGTTTAAGAATGGTGACCAGTCCACCGCAAACTTCCCTTTGAAGTTCCCTAATACTGGATCTGAAGTTTGTTTGCCTGCATCCATGGCGGCACGGTATTCCTTAACCATCAAGTCGCCAGTACCAATCGGAAGAGCGCCCTGCGTTTCTAATTTATCTGCATATACCTTACGTGTACCAGGATGAGCGGCAATGATCTTGTACATCAGAGGCTGAGTCATCGCCGGAGAATCTTGTTCGTTATGCCCCAATTTTCTGAAACACACGATATCTACTGCGACGTCTTTATGAAACTTGGTGCGGAACTCAATAGAGAGTTTGGTCGCCAGAACCACAGCTTCAGGATCATCGCCAT
>Ga0194038_1001383_pt1 | contig 10477 bp, 8 predicted proteins | sample JunL226m_MetaG_FD_148630 | JGI IMG/M metagenome (GOLD analysis project Ga0194038, IMG submission 148630) | Anoxic zone freshwater microbial communities from boreal shield lake in IISD Experimental Lakes Area, Ontario, Canada - Jun2016-L227-6m | ecosystem: Environmental > Aquatic > Freshwater >...
CCATTGTGACCGCTAGCAAGGGTTAAGGCATCACGTGAGCCCCAATAAGAAACCGAGGTTTGCATTGGATCGGGCTGGAAATCACCGCCTGCTGCAGGACTGCGATCCCGATGATTGCCATTGGGATTACGACTTTTATCTTGGGCTTGAGGTACTTTTAAACCCGCTGACTTCATGAGATTAGCAACGCCCTCAGGAGGTACTTCCTCCCATTTGCCGCGTCTTAATCGTGGAGGCAATAAGAACATGCCATAACGCGTACGTAGCAAACGTGACACTGTATGTCCTACTGTTTCGAACATGCGACGTACTTCACGATTACGGCCTTCAGTCAAAGCAACGTGATACCAACGATTCGCACCATCGCCACCACCTACCGCAAGACGTAAGAATTTCGCTTGGCCATCATCTAGTTTGATACCGCTCTTGAGTTGCGCCATTGAGTCTTGCCCAAGCTCTCCCAAAATGCGGACTGCATATTCACGCTCAACACCGTAACGTGGATGCATGAGGCGATTTGCCAACTCACCAGAGGTGGTAAATAACAGAAGACCTTCGGTATTAAAGTCTAAACGACCCACTGCAATCCAGCGACCTTGGCGTGGCTTAGGCAGGCGATCAAAAACCGTTGGACGGCCTTCAGGATCGGATTGACTGACGATTTCACCAGCAGGCTTGTGATACAAAATCACGCGCGGCGGCTTAGTCTGAATCTTGCGATGTACTGGTTTGCCGTTAATGCGCACTTGATCCGTTGGACCAATACGTTGACCAATATGCGCAGGCAATGCGTTGACTGAGACACGACCCTGAATAATCAAGTCTTCCATATCACGGCGGGAACCCATACCAGCATCAGCTAATACTTTGTGAAGTTTGACGGTGTCTTCATCATCAGCATCGTCATCTAAGCCATCAAGATCTGACCAAACTTCATCACGCATACTGAGTGGCAAATCATCAACGTTGGCAAATTGTAAACTGCTGACTTCTTCTTCGGTGGGCGCATCTGGATCTTCGTCTTCACGGGAACCTTGTGCGCGTTGAGCACGTCTTTCTGCGCCAGTCTGATGAGAGATCTCGCTCTCATTAAAACCATCAGGATTTTTTACTTCTAATGCTTCTGGGGCATCTAAAGCGGCATCAAATTCACCTGAAACTACCGAAGCAAATAAAGCTTCAATATCAGCAGCATTTGGAGCTAACTTGGCAGAAGCATTAGGGCCGCCCTCTCTTGGAGTATGGGGGGCATCGCCTTCACGACGAGGGCGGTCCTTATTAAAAGGACGCTTCTTATTAAATGGATGCTTCCCAGTACCAGCTCTGCGTGGATGTCTTGGACCACGCTCTCCACCCTCGCGACCTTCCGCTTTATTGTCACCCTCATTGGATGGACCTGCGTCAGTGCTAGATGGAATTGCCGATGGAGTGACTACCGGAGATGAATCGTTTTCGTTAGAGCTTGTCATTAATTATTGTTTTGTTTCGTCTGAATGTTCTTCAGACTCAGGGGTAACTTCTTCTACTGCTTCATTTGCTAGATCTTCAACAACCTCTTCACCTTCGCTGATGATCACCGTCTCTACCGTGGCATCTGCGTCAAATTCAATAATGGCTTGACCCAACTGTTCTGCTGCCGCCATTGGTGCAGCATCTTCCAGAATTGGCAGGCTTTGTAAATTGGTCAAACTCAGATCATCTAAAAATTGTTTAGTAGTGGCATACAAACCAGGGCGACCAATAGTTTCTTTGTGGCCAATCACTTCTACCCAACCACGATCTTCCAATTGCTTCATCACATTGCTACTAACAGCAACACCACGAATTTCCTCAATCTCACCACGGGTAACTGGTTGACGGTAAGCAATAATTGCTAAGGTTTCCATCACTGCCCGAGAATACTTTGGAGGCTTCTCAGGGGTTAACCGATCTAAGTACTCACGCATTGATAAACGACTCTGAAAACGCCAGCCAGTCGCAATATGCACTAGCTCCATACCCTTGTCATTCCAGGCATGCTGAAGCTCAACCAAGGTTTCATTGATCTCTGCAGTGGTGATGTCTTCAACAAATAAACGAGACAAATCAGCAACACTGAGTGGTTCCTGTGCGCACAGGAGGGCTGTTTCAATTACGCGCTTGTTGTGATCGTCCATAAAATTCGGGCTATCAGGAATATCCTGATGGGGCTTTAAAAAATGTATTTCAGTAATGGGTTTGTGGTGTTCTCTAGCTACTACGAACAATCCATCTCTTAAATTCTAGTTGGGGGATTGATTCGCGCTGCAACGAAGTCCTTTTCGTTCACCGTGTGCCCATTATAAGGTAGGCTCAATACAATAGCTATATGCACAATATTTCACCAAAACCCCTGATTGAGCCATTTGCGAGCATCAACTCCCCTGAGCGCCGACGTTTATTAGGCTTGGGGATTAGCCTAGGAGCCATTCTAGGGGCAGCTGGGCTGAGCTCATGTAGCTTAATTGGGAGCAAAAAGCCTATTGTTGGCCTTGTGCTTGGTGCTGGTGCTGCCAGAGGCTTTGCCCATGTGGGTGTCATTAAGGCGCTAGAAGCACAAGGCATTCGACCTGACATTGTGGTTGGCAGCAGTGCTGGTAGCGTGATTGCCGCCCTTCTGGCCTCGGGCGCCACAGGCAATGAGCTTAATCGCCTAGCCCTCAATCTTGATGAAGCCACCATTGCAGACTGGGGTCTGCCCTTTGCCGGACGTTTTGGCGGCCTGATTAAAGGTGATGCCTTACAAAATATGGTCAATCGGGAAGTGCAAAATAAAACGATTGAACAAATGCAGATTCCACTGGGTATTGTTGCAACAGAACTGCAATCGGGCAAAGGCGTGCTTTTTAGAAGCGGCAATACCGGCCAAGCTGTTAGAGCATCGTGTAGTGTTCCTGGCGTCTTCCAGCCTACCGTTATTGGTGGCAAAGAATATGTCGATGGAGGATTAGTAGCTCCAGTACCAGTGAGTTATGCCAGACAGATGGGTGCAACCCTTGTGATTGCGGTCAACATCTCTTCCGAACCTGTTCATCAAGATGCAAGCGGTACATTCGGCATCCTTCAGCACACCATTTCAATTATGCAAAGAAGTATTAATCAGTACGAATTAAAGAGCGCTGATATTGTGATCACCCCGCAACTAAAACAAATGAGTGGTGGCGATTTTAGATCCAGAAATGCAGCAATTCTTGCGGGAGAGGCAGCCACTCAGGAACAGATGGCCTTGATCAAGGAAAAGCTCAAGAGCTAATTCCTTATAGACTGCGTGACTTACGCTTCAGGTTTTTAACTTCATTGAGAAGTTCTTTGCGCTCTGCATCATCAAGATTATCGCTACCATCTAGACGACGTGCGCCATCAAAGCGCTTATCCCAATACAGACTACTGAGATCGTCAACACGCACAGCAGTGCCCTTAGACGGAGAGTGAATAAATTTATTGTCTCCGACATAGATTCCAACGTGTGAAAAGGTTAATCGCATCGTATTGAAAAATACGAGATCGCCTGGTTGTAGTTCATCACGATTCACTGGCTTACCAACCCTACTCATCTGAGTAGATTTGCGGGGCAATAAAAATCCGAGCTTATCTTTGAAGACGTAACCTACAAAGCTACTACCGTCTAATCCAGACTGAGGTAATTCAGCATCCCAGCGATAGCGCACACCAATCACTTCCATGGCGCGATTGATCAACTCTTCAGATTTTCCAGAAACGGTATCAACCAAACGATCAGAAACCCGGGAGATATAGGATCTTCCCGCTTGGAACATACTTTCTTTAGGAACCACTGCCTCAGCAGATGCCTCACTTGGCGTATCTACCGCGTAGGACGAAAAAGAGACTGCCAAGCCTAGGGTGAAACCCAAAATCTTTGAGAGGTGTGCTTTTTTCACTGACATCGAATCAGTTTAACAAAGAACCCTTAATTAACCAAGTCTTGACTGTAGCCTTAAGCCTTTGTTTATAAAGACGATTTATCCTTAAAATGGGGCAAATGCACCAAATTAGCCCATTTAAGTGAGCTCAGCAGCTGCAAAAAGCTCTTTGGTATAGGTTTGGCGAGGGTGTTTGATCATCGTTTCGGTATCCCCAAACTCCACTACTTTGCCTGCTTTGAGAACCATCACCTCATGAGACATTGCCCTGATGACCGCCAAATCATGGCTAATCATGAGATAGGCCAAGTTGTACTTCTTTTGTAATTCTGTCAGCAGCGCGAGCACTTGTTTTTGAATAGAGACATCTAAGGCAGAAGTAGGTTCATCTAAAACTAAAATTTGTGGGCGCAGGATGAGTGCTCTGGCAATCGCAATCCGCTGTCTTTGTCCGCCAGAAAATTCATGCGGGTAACGCGTCAGCGCCGAGCGATCAATACCAACCTCTTTCAAAATATCCACTACGCGATTTTCACGTTCAACTGCTGAGAGTTTTGGAAAGTGAATGTCCAAACCCTCGGCCACAATCTGCATGACATTCATGCGCGGCGATAGCGATCCGAATGGATCTTGAAAAATGACTTGTAAGCTGGAGCGCATTGCCCGACGCTCTACTGGTTTCAGTGTTTGCCAATCACTACCAAGTACATCAACATCTCCAGTCACTTGTGCCGCAGAATCACCCAATAAACCCAGCACCGCCATACCCAGTGTGGTTTTGCCAGAGCCTGATTCACCAATGACCCCAATGGTTTGGCCTTGCTTTAATACAAAGCTAACTTTTTTCAAAACCTTATGCGGCGGCGCCTTTTTAAACCAAGAGATGGACTCTGAACTTGGATAAGCCACCGATAAATCTTCTGTTTCTAGAAGCACGGGCGCTAAAGGCATCACAGGTGCCAAGTCACGCACGGGCTCGCTATTGACTAAGGCCTTTGTGTAGGGGTCTGTTGGATGAGTAAATACTTGCTTGGTTGGACCCGACTCCATCAAGTTTCCTTGGTTTAACACTGCTACCCGCTGAGCAAAGTGTTTCACCAAATTGAGATCATGAGTAATTAATAAAATACCCATACCACCTTGGTCTTTGGATTCTTCTTGAAGCTCCTTCAGTAAATCCAAAATCTGCAAACGTAAACTGACATCTAATGCGGTAGTGGGTTCATCTGCAATCAGGAGTCGCGGCTTACAAGCTAAAGCCATCGCAATCATGGCGCGTTGTCGTTGACCGCCTGAGAGTTGATGTGGGTAAGAATGAAAACGGCGCTCGGGCTCTGGAATGCCGGTCTTTTTGAGCAAATCAACCGCAGCATCGATGCAATCTGCCTTAGAAATGAGTGGCTGATAAATCTGGACAGCTTCAACGATTTGATTGCCCACTGTAAACAAAGGATTAAGCGCTGTCATCGGCTCCTGAAACACCATGGCAATTTCTCGACCACGGATTTCACGAATATCTTGTATTGGCAATGAAAGTAAGTCAACAGTTCCCTGCCCGTCCTTACGATTCCACAATATCTTTCCAGATACTTTAGCTCCCTCAGGCTCGAGCCGTAATGGTGCAAGTGCAGTTAAGGTTTTGCCAGAACCAGACTCTCCTACCAGGGCAACGCGCTCTCCAATGCCGATCTCTAAATCAAGATGATTCACCGCAAACTTTTCACGGCGCCCTGATCCAAAAGAAATGGAGAGATCCTCATAACGCAATAAGCTCATGATCGACCTCCACTCATTGCGCCAGATTTACGCGAATCAAAGGCATCGCGTAAGGCCTCACCCATAAAAGTGAGTAATAGCAAGGTCGCGACCAAGACTACAAAGGTGGATAAGGAAATCCACCAGGCATCTAAATTACCTTTACCTTGAGAAAGCAATTCACCTAGACTTGGTGTACCTGGTGGCACTCCTAGACCCAGGAAATCCAAACTTGTTAACGACAGAATGGCCGCACTCATCCTAAATGGCATAAAGGTAATCACTGGAGTTAAGCTGTTTGGCAAAATATGACGCCACATGATTTGCACATTTGTCAAACCCAGCGCCCGCGCTGCTCGAACATACTCCAAGGCGCGATTACGGAAGAACTCTGCGCGCACATAGTCAGACAAGCCCATCCAACCAAATGCTGCTAGCAGAATAATTAACAAGGAAACGCTTGGATTGAAAATAGAGGCAAAAATAATCAGTAGATACAACTCGGGCATTGCTGACCAAATTTCTATCAGACGTTGTGAAATCAAATCAAACTTACCACCAAAGAATCCCATCAGGGACCCTGTGATGATGCCAACACTCACTCCCACAATAGTGAGTGCTAAACCAAACAAGATGGATAAACGAAAACCATAAATGAGTCGCGCCAATACATCTCGCCCACGATCATCAGTACCCAACCAGTTTTCCCAAGAAGGTGGCGCAGGATTAGGCACCTTAGAGAAGTAATTTAGTGTCTCGTAGCTATAGTGAATCGGAGGGTAAATTGCCCAGTTTCCGTTGCTCGTAATATTGCGCCGAATATCAGGATCTAAAAAATCGGTTGGTGTAGAAAAGTCACCGCCAAATACAGTCTCTGCTTGATTCTTAGCTATCGGAAAATAAAAATGTCCTTCGTAACGCACGACCAAGGGCTTGTCATTCGCAATCAGCTCAGCACACATCGATAGACCAAATAGGATCATGAATATCCATAAACTGGCATAGCCAACGCGACTATGTTTAAAGCGCTGCCAACGATTCATGACCCGCCTCCAGCACCAAACTGAATGCGAGGATCAACATAAACATAGCAAAGATCTGAAATCAGCTTAGTAAATAAGCCAATCAAGGTAAATAAATACAGTGTGCCAAACACCACTGGGTAATCCCGACGCATGACAGACTCATATGAAAGTAAGCCAAGCCCATCTAATGAAAAAAGCGTCTCAATTAGAAGTGAACCAGTGAAGAATGCTCCAATGAATGCTGCTGGAAATCCTGTTACTAGCGGCAATAAGGCATTACGGAAAACGTGTTTCCAAAGAACTTGTTTTTCAGTTAAGCCCTTTGCTCTAGCGGTCAATACATACTGCTTGCGAATCTCTTCTAAGAAAGAATTTTTGGTCAGCATGGTGACGACTGCAAAACTACCAAGGACTGAGGCGGTGATTGGTAATACTAAATGCCACAGATAGTCCATCACCTTGCCAATCAAACTCAGATCACTCCAATTATCTGAAGTAAGGCCTCGCAAGGGAAATATCTGCAAAAAGCTCCCGCCACCAAAAATCACTAAGAGCAATACTCCCAAGACAAATCCCGGAATGGCGTAACCCACCAAAATAATGCTACTCGTCACAGTATCAAAGCGAGAGCCATCACGCACTGCCTTCGCAATACCTAGTGGAATGGATACCAAATAGGTAATAAAAAAGACCCACAAACCAATACTGATAGAGACTGGTAATTTAGAAATCACCAAGCCCCAGACACTCTCATGCTGGTAATAGCTTTGGCCTAAATCAAATCTAGCAAAACGACTCAGCATCATGAAGTAGCGCTCTAGTGGTGGCTTATCAAAACCATAAAGTGCTTTTACTTCCTCTAAGCGTTGCGCATCTATACCCTGACGTCCACGATAAGTAGCGCCAGCTCCAGAAGACTCAGTGCCACCAACTGCCGCATCACCTTTACCTTTAAGCTCCAAAACCATTTGCTCTACCGGACCACCTGGTACAAACTGCACCACTGCAAAAGTCAAAGTTAATACTCCCAATAGTGTTGGGATCATGAGTAGCAAACGCTTGAATATATAAGCGCGCATTTGTACTTGCATTATTTGGCCTCCTCTTTCCACCAGTTTTGCATAATCCAAGGCTCGGCCTGGTAATACAAAGGTGGCTCTGGGTAACGCATCTCTTTGCGAAACGCTACACGGTGAGTTGGGTTGTACCACTGCGGAACAACGTAATAGCTATTCCACAGCACGCGATCAAGCGCTCTACAAGCAGCACGTAATTCTTCTCGATTCTGGGCTTTAGTAATCTCTTCGATTAAGGCATCTACGACAGGCGACTGAATGCCGATGATATTGTCTGAGCCCTTCTCTTTAGAAGCGTGACTCCCAAAACGATCCCATAGTTCATTACCAGGATTTTGTGAGTCTGGAAAACGGGAGGTCGTCATATCGAAGTCGTATTCATCCATGCGCTTTTGATACAAGGCAAAATCACTCGTGCGAATATCTAACTGAATACCCAACTTTTCTAAGTTACGACTGTAAGCAGAAATCACTCTTAAGAAGAATCCACCGTTTTCCACCATCTCCATGCGGAAAGGCTCTCCTCTTTCATTCCGTAAAGCGCCATCACGGTACTGCCAGCCAGCATGCATTAATAGTTCACGGGCTTTCTTTAAATTCTGACGCAGGCTATCGGGTGACTTAGTTGACGGCGGTGCTGGCATAGGGCCAAACACCGCATCAGGAACCCACTGCGGATATTTAGCCTTCAGTGGTTTTAGTAATTTCAACTCTGCTTCAGTGGGATTACGCGGACCATCAAAGTTGGCACTCAAGTCACTATTCGTAAAGTAGCTGTTGATACGACCATATTGATCAAAAAATATTTGTCGGTTTAGCCATTCGAAATCCAAAGCCAAACCCAATGCTTGACGAACACGTGCATCCTGAAAAATGGGTTTACGAGTATTCATGGCAAAGCCTTGCATGCCAGCGCCGTTATGATTGATGAAGGCCTTCTTCGATAAAGTGCCGTTATCAAACTTTGATCCTACATAGCCCTTTGCCCAAATCTTGGCGCGGTATTCAACGATGGCATCAAACTCGCCTGCTTTAAATGCTTCGAGACGAACTGCATCATCACTATAAAGTTTATAGAGCACACGGTCGAAGTTATAAAAACCCACGCGCACATTTAAAGGCTTACTGAGTTGATCAGCCCAGTATTGAGGGTTCCGTTTATAGACAATCGATTTGCCAGCTTTAAAAGATTCAATCAGGTAAGGGCCACTACCCAGGGGAGCTTCGAAAGCAAGCTTGTCAAAGGGAGTCATCGTGCCATCGGGTTTCTTTCCCCAACTCCGAGAAAAGATTGGCAGTGTTCCAGCCAAAATTGGCAGTTCGGTATTATTGTTTTTGAAATCGAAACGCACAGAACGATCGGAGAGTACTACCGCTTCTTTAATATCTGCGAAAGTGGTTTTGTAGCGAGGATGGGCTTTGCCACTCATTAAGGTATCAAAACTATATTTCACATCTGCAGCCAACACAGGTGTGCCGTCAGAAAACTTTGCTTCAGGACGAATCCGAAAAGTGACCGACTTATGATCTGCTGCCACAGCTATATCTTCGGCTAGCAAACCATAAATGCTTGATACCTCATCCGCACTTCCTTCAGCCAAAGATTCAAACATCAAATCAATTCCGGGAGCAGTGACACCTCGCAAAGTAAAAGGATTGAACTTATCAAAACTGGTTCTTTGGCCTGGGTTTGGCAAAGTCAGAGTGCCACCCCTAGGGGCATTCGGATTAACGTAATCAAAATGGGCAAATCCATCAGCATATTTTGGTTTGCCATACTGAGAAATTCCCTGGGCTGCCTGTGCGGAGTAGGCACCAAGCCCCACTAGCAAGGCTAGAAGTAAGAAATAGGTAAATTGGCGAATGGGGTTTAAGGTGGACATATATGCAACAATTGTAGATAGCTAATCATATTTGAAGCAAAGGACACAACATGGGCTTTCTCTCCGGCAAAAAAATCCTCATTACCGGCCTCCTCTCTAACCGCTCTATTGCCTATGGAATCGCCAAGGCATGTCACCGCGAAGGCGCTGAGCTGGCCTTTACCTATGTTGGTGAGCGCTTTAAGGACCGGATCGTTGATTTTGCGAAAGAATTCAATACCGAGCTCATTTTTGACTGTGACGTTGGGAGCGACGAGCAGATTACAGCCCTTTTTAAGGATTTAGCCAAATCTTGGCCGCAATTTGATGGCTTTGTTCACGCGATTGGTTTTGCTCCTCGTGATGCAATTGCTGGAGACTTTTTGGAGGGACTTTCCCGTGAAGGCTTCAAAATTGCCCACGATATTTCTGCCTACAGTTTTCCTGCGATGGCGAAAGAAGCTTTACCAATGTTGCGCGATAAATCTTCACTACTCACCTTGACCTATTTAGGAGCAATGAAGAATGTTCCTAACTACAACACGATGGGTTTAGCAAAAGCTTCCTTAGAAGCATCTGTGCGCTACCTCGCTGGCTCTGTTGGCCCTAAAGGTATTCGTGCGAATGGAATCTCTGCTGGTCCGATTAAAACATTAGCGGCCTCTGGCATCAAAGGCTTTAGCAAAATCTTGGAAGCGGTAGAAAAAACTGCGCCCCTGCGTCGCAATGTCACGATTGATGATGTTGGTAATACTGCTGCTTTCTTATTATCGGATTTAGCAAACGGCATCACTGCTGAAATCATTTATGTGGATAACGGCTTTAGCCAAGTGATTGGTGGAATGGAAGACATTTGAGCG
>Ga0194038_1001385_pt1 | contig 10471 bp, 12 predicted proteins | sample JunL226m_MetaG_FD_148630 | JGI IMG/M metagenome (GOLD analysis project Ga0194038, IMG submission 148630) | Anoxic zone freshwater microbial communities from boreal shield lake in IISD Experimental Lakes Area, Ontario, Canada - Jun2016-L227-6m | ecosystem: Environmental > Aquatic > Freshwater >...
GCCCTAATTGGATAATTTGTTCTGCTAATCTTTTTAATGTATATATTGTTAATAATAAAAATAGCGGTGGCATTTTAGGTTTAGCTTCATTTAACTCAGGGTACGGCGTTAGATACTGGTACAACAATACTTTACGCCAACAAATTTATCATTACAACAACAATACAGAAATTGGTATTCCTTTTAATACTGTGCCTGACGATGCGGTACAAACACCATTACAAAAAGTATCTTTAAATTACACACCTTCAGTTACAGGTCTTACAAATGCAAACTATGGTACTTCTGTTCTAGTTAGACAAAATGCGTTTGTAATTCCACCTGTTGCTGTTTATGGTTCGTTAATTAATTTTTATGATTCTGCTCAATCAACAACTGGAACTGTAAATATTTACATTAAAGCGTATTCAGGAATTAATGCTCAAATTGTTAATTTGCAAGTTCTTAACGGCACAACACCAATAGGAACAGTAACGCAAGCATTAACTACTACGCCTACTGTTTATAAAGTGGTAACTTCACAGGCTGTAACCGATGTTAGGCTTGCCCTTTGGAATAATGACACAACTCGTAATACTAATGTTTATATTCAACAAATTATTGTGGAATACGCATGATTAATTACCTACTCCTAGCTATCTTCATAGCCCTTCAATGTGGGGATTTTTACACTACCTATACCATTATTAAGTCTGGTAAAGGGCATGAGGCTAATCCTATTTTGGCTACATTAATGGCTAAATTGGACATGGCAGGAGTGTTGGCGTTCTTTAAACTAGGCGCAATCCTAATCGCTGTAATGTTAGTGGACTACTGGTACATCCTAGCTGGACTAGACGCTTTGTATGTTTGGGTAGTTTGGAATAACTACAAGGTTATGACCAAGTAATGTTTCAAACTGCTTTTCAGCCTAGTGCCTTTCAGCACAACGCATTTCAAGTTTATCCTGCTGGTCACGAAGGGGTAGGTGGAGATGATGCTGGCTGGACTAGGGAAGAACTGCTCAGAATCCAAAAGATTCAACAGAAAATAGCTGCAAGACAGCGTTTACTGGAAAAAGCAACTAAAGACGCAAATGCTTCACGCAAGCAATCAATCCGTGATCTAGTATCACCTGTTGCTAAAGTTAAGATAACTAAAGTACAATCAAAACAAGAGGTTAAAGCTGATATACCGTTGGCTGAAACAGAAGATTTACAACGGTCTATAAGCTACCTTGAAAGACAACGGGATAACATCCTTGAGGCAGTAGCTTACAGAAACCAGCAATCTCTTATACAAGAGCAATTGATGTATATGGAAGCCAAACGCCTAGAGGAACTAGACGATGAGGTTTCATTATTACTGCTCTTACATTAAATCCGCACTCAGAATACAAAAAAGCCTACGAGAATCTGCACGCAGGCCGTTATCAGGCTGGATTTCGCTTATTTGAATACCGATGGCATCCTGACATTCTTGCCAATCAAAAAATCCCTTACGCTAGAGAACCAGCCAATCTTCCTACATGGCATGGGGAATCCTTATTAGGTAAAAGCATTACTGTCCAAATGGAGCAAGGCTTTGGCGATGTCTTTATGTACGCTAGGTTCTTGCCTGCTTTAAAGGTCATGGGTGCTAAAAAGGTCACAGTTTTAGTCCCTGCTTCCCTATTTAGGGTCATGGGGCAGATGGAATGTATCGATGTCATCACCAATATGACAGAGGAAGGCCCTGCTACCGAATCTGACTACTGGATTGGGGCTATGTCCTTGCCTTATTACATTCAATGCGGTGATCCCTATGTTAAGAACCTGTTTCCTGTAAATAATAAGAAAGTCGTGTACTCAGAAGGCTATTTTGAGGCTAAACCATCCAATATTCCCCCTAAAATCGGGGTGAATTGGTACGCTTCTAAGGGTAATCTTCACTACATTAAGTCGATTGCCGACCATGAAATGCTTAAATATGTGGGAGATGACTGTTACAGCCTAAATCCCGAGTCTGACGGCTTTTTTCAACCACTACCTAATGATGGGTGGAAAGAGGACTGGAGTTTCACAGCAAGCCATATGAAGGCTATGAAGGGCATTATTACTGTAGACACGGGAACGGCTCACATGGCTGGTGCTTTGGGCATTAAAACCATTGTTTTGCTACCTAAAGAAGAATTTGTCTGTTGGCGGTGGAAAAATGCCCGTTGGTATGACAGCGTTTGCCTGCTTAGACCCCATGAATATGACCAAATCCCCGAATTGATAAGGAGAATGTGATGCAATGCCCTAATTGTGGATGGATAGAAAATAACCATGTCGAAGTTAAAAAGACTGATGAGGAGTTTTTCCTTGAGTGGTGGACACCGACCATTGGCTTAGAAGCTGCGAAGGCTTCTTGGCTAGATAAGATCGCTATGAAGTCTAGGGAAGCCCCTATGGTGCTATCTGACATCGAAGGCCACATCTCTATGGCTGATGGAACTTGGGTATCTAGCCGTTCTAAGCACAGAGAAAACCTAAAACGCAACAATTGTATTGAATTGGGCAACGATGTCCAAATTCAACAAAAAGTGCATGAATTTTCAAGAAAAGATCAAGAAGCCCGTAAGCGTCAAATTGCGGAAATAGCCTACCAAAAACTTTCCTATAAATAAGGAGCATTAAATGAGTGAAGAACTAGACCGCAGGGAAATGTTAGAGGCAGCATTAGAACAAGCTGAAGAAGGCACTTTACAACCCCCAGTAGAAAAGGAGATTGAAGTAAATGACGATCCAATCCAAACCGAAGAAAACGACAGTACCGAAAGCAACAACCGTGATGAAAAAGGTCGTTTCAAGACAGAAGAAACCAGTAGCAAAGACCATTCCGATCAAGAACCTGAACTGGCTACAGAAGCTAGTGATGCTAATGAAGAAGAAGTAAAGGCTCAACGCCCTACTACATGGAAAAAGGAATATGTAGAGATTTGGGACAAGATGGAGAAGGGCGAACCCTTAAAGAAGGAAGATTTCAGCAAATTTGCCGAATATGCCAATCAACGGGAAGCCGAATACAAGCGTGGTGTATCTGCTTACAAGGCTGAAGCCGACAATGCAAGACAATTAACTGAGGCTATTGGGCCATTTGTTCCTGAACTACAGGCTCAAAACATTCACCCAGTAGCTTGGATTAATAACCTTGGTCGTGCTCACATGATCCTATCTAAAGCACCGTATCAGGAAAAAGTGCAGATGTTTCATAGACTTGCACAAGATTATGGAATACAATTAAATCAAGATAGTTTACAAATGCCTGAACAGGCGTATGTAGACCCGTATCAACAACAGTTAATGCAACAACTTCAAGCTACCCAGCAACAAGTTCAGCAACTGTCAGCGATACGAGATCAAGAAGAAAATGCTCGATTGACCTCAGAAATCAGTCGAGTAAGTAGTGACAAGGGGCGGTTTCCGCACTTTGAGATGGTAAGGGAAGATATGGCTCAATTACTTGAGCGAGGTTTAGCCCAAGACCTAGAAACGGCTTATGCAAAAGCTGTGCGTATGAACGATGAAGCTTACAAGCTAGAACAGGACAAACTCCTGAAATCGGCAGGTAACCAAGCATCTAAGGCACAACAAGTAGCAAAAGCTAAAGCAACTGCGGTTAGTCCGAAGTCCGTTACTCCTAGCGGTCAGGTGTCTAAAACAGATGCAAAGGATAGACGCTCGCTGTTAATGGCTTCTTTAGCCGATGCAGAGGGTGGTCGGGTTTAACTTAATTTTATAAAGGAAATATCATGGCATTTGCTAACTCAGCAATCACCGATATTATCGCTACCACCATTCAAAGTCGTAGCGGCATATTGGCAGATAACTTGACACAAAACAACGCAATCCTACAAAGATTGAACTCCAAGGGTAATGTACGCCCATTCTCAGGTGGTAATGTGATTTTGGAAGAAATCATGTACAACGACCCAAATACTAACAACGCTAACTCTTATAGTGGCTACGAAGTATTGAACATCACTCCTGACAGCCCTATCTCTGCGGCTCAGTACAGCATTACTCAGTATGCTGATTCTGTGACAATGAGTGGTCTAGAAATGTTGCAAAATAGCTCTAAAGAAGCAATCATCGACCTGTTAGATGGTCGTATGCAAGTTTCTGAAGCCCGTTTGTTAAACCGTATCTCTACTGACATCTATGGTGACGGTACAGGTAATGGCGGTAAAAACATTACTGGTTTGGCTGCTGCTGTCCCAACAGCTAATACAACTGGCACATACGGTGGTATCAATCGTGCAAACTGGACATTTTGGCAAAACCAATCTTCCACAGGTGCTGATTCTTCCACAGTAATTCAAGCTGCTATGACTACTGCCGCTATCAAATCTGTTCGTGGCACAGACAAAGTAGACTTAATTGTTGCTGGTAACACCCTGTATCAACGCTATGTTGCATCACTCCAAGCTATTCAGCGTATCGCTGGTGTAGACGAAGGTGCTGCTGGCTTTGCTTCATTGAAGTTCTACGGTGGTGGTATGTCTGCTGATGTGGTCTTGGGTGGCGGTTATGGCTCACAAGAAACAGCATTGAATATGTATTTGTTGAACACAAACTACATTTTCTTGCGCCCACACAAAGAGCGTAATTTCGTTCCTATCGGTGGTGAGCGTCAGTCAATCAATCAAGATGCAATCGTGAAGCTTTATGGTTGGGCTGGTAACTTGACAACTTCTAACAGCTTCTTACAAGGTGTTTTGACAGGTACTGCATAAGTACTCATCAACTCAACTTAAATAGAATAGAAAAGGAAATTATCATGGCTTATTCAGTACTCCCCATCGCTGGTGTAGATTTGGTTAGTTTGGCTCAAACCAACCCAAACTCTGCTGGCACAGCAATTGCAACATTTGGCCCACTCGGAGCAGAAACATTTGGTTCTGATGGCTTGCGTTATGTATTTGCACAAGCTGGTGCGGCTATTGCAGCCTCAGTAGCAACCTGCTCAATTAACGCTTCTACTTTTGTAGCTACAGGTTCAGGCGGTACATACGCTGGGCCTACAACTGCAATGGCTTCAGGCGATTATGCTTGGTTCAGTAAGGCTAGTGTTTAATAGCAATTTGTAGTAAAAACGAAGGGTTACCTCAAAAGGGTAGCCCTTTTTTTCTTTAACCGTTGTACCTTTAATACCTTGAAGGAGATTTACTATGGCTTTACCATCAGATGAGCAGGGCGCAGACGCAAGATTACAGGTTCGTTTCTATAAACGACCAGTACATCAGGAGCAGGAATCCCTAGAGGCTGGCAGACCAATTTACAAAGAATTTGATTTTGTACATATTTGTGTAGCTGGCGATACCCTTACTGAAATTGATACTTATGTCCTAAACAACCATAAAACCCGTTTTCCTATCCAATGGGCAAACTATCAAAATAGACAGGGTGCAAACGACCAAGAAGTAGTCGGAACTCCTGTATCTGAGTGGCCTGTAGTGTCAAAATCTCAGGCAGAAGAACTACGGGCATTGAAGTTTCATACCGTAGAAGCTATTGCAGGGGCATCAGATCAACAATTACAGCGTATGGGTATGGCAGCAGGAATGTCACCTTATGCGTTCCGTGATAAGGCAACGGCATTTTTAAATCTAGCATCAAACGCAGCACAAACTGACAAGCGTGAAAGTGAAATTAACGATTTAAAACAAGAACTTGCCAAAAAGGAACAAGAAACTGCTAAAATAAAGGCTGAAACAGATGCGAAGCTAGCCCAAATGCAGGATCAAATGGCAGCTATACTTGCTGCTGTTGGTGAAAAGAAACCCCGTAAATCTAAAACGGTAGCCACAGAGGAAGCTTAATATGTCATACAATCTGCTCCAATTGGTACAGCAAGTAACTGCTGAACTAAATTTAGCCATTCCTACCTATGTCATTGGTAATCCAAGTCAGGATGTGCAACAAGTCTTAGCTTTGATGAACCGTGCTGGGTATAACTTGGTTAAGGAGCATGATTGGCAGGCTTTGGAACTGGAATATCGGTTCTACACCAACGCAATAACAACGACTTGTAATACTACGAATGGTACTTATCTATTAAATAACATTCCTAGTACCGCAGGGCTTGATAGCAATTATTCCATTATAGGGACATCAATTCCCCAAGATACCTATGTTGATACTGTTTTAGACGCTAATAGCCTAACAACTACCCAGTTATCTTCAGCTACTTCTGTAGGTGGAACGGTCACATTTAGCAGGACTATTTACCCTTTACCACCTGACTACGAAACTATTACGGATAACACCCATTGGGACAAGACAAAGCATTGGCAGATGCTTGGCCCAGTCGATGCACAACAATGGCAATGGCTAAAGTCGGGTTATATCTCCACAGGGCCACGGGTTCGCTGGCGTATCCTTGGTAATGAATTTCAGATTTGGCCACCCTACAATACCCAAGAATATCTAGGTTTTGAGTACCGTTCTAAAGGGTTTGTGCGTGACACAGTAGGTAATGTAAAGAATAGCTTTACTGCTGATACCGATACAACTGTTTTAGACGATACCATTATCGTTTTGGCTACAAAGCTTAAATACTTCCAAATTAAGTCTTTCGATACTACTGCGTTGCAACAAGATTACCAGCGTTATCTAAGTATTGCCAAGGCTAATGACAAAGGTTCTGCTACCCTATCTTTTGCTCCACAGCCAAGTGCCGTGCTTATCGGATGGGCTAACATACCAGACACTGGCTATGGGTCTTAATGATGCTTCCATCTAGTTCCATTTTTGATTCTGCTAATAAGGCTTTGTTTTACGCCATATTCTTCAGCAATAATTCGCTGAAGTCGATCATCTTTGCAAATGGCATCAATCTGAAATTGTTTCAATTTAGCCCAATTACAGCGTTCTCCGCTATTGCTAGTGTTATGTCCAAATTTATCAAGAATGTTATTTTTGTGAGTATCCCAGCGAAGATTGTCAATATGGTTGTTAAAAGCATTGCCGTCATTGTGGCAACCTTCCATGCCTTCAGGACAAATTCGTACAAATGCTTCAAGAACAAGTTTGTGGGGTTTTCGAATATGCGGTTTGTTTTCTTTCCAAAGATTAACAAAAGGTCTGTTCAACTTTTTATCAACGCTTATTTTTTTAAGTCTTTTATTTTTAAAGGATCGAACATTTCCATGATTAGAAACTTCATACAATCCTTTAAATCCAACTACATCAAGCCATTGTTCCATAATAATCCCCGTTATCTAACTATGGGAATATTATAACATGGCGGCTCAAGGTCGAAATGCCACAACTACATCGATGGCAGCACCCATCGGTGGCTGGAACAATCGTGATTCATTGGCAGAAATGCCACCCTTGGATGCGGTTCAATTAATCAATTTTTGGCCTACCCCTACCGATGTACAACTGCGTAAGGGCTGGACTAAGTACAGCACAGGAATTACAGGTAAAGTTAATACCATTATTAATTACCCTACTAGCACGGGTGAAGGATATACATTATTCGCATTTGCTGAAGATAAGATTTATGACGCTACTAACGCTACGGCAACTGTAGTCTTTAGCGGTCTAACAAACTCTAAATGGCAATATGTCAATATTTCTACTGCTGGTGGTGACTTTGTTATTGCGGTAAATGGTGTTGATCCTACCCTAATTTATGACGGCACAAGCTGGGCATACATGGCAACAACGCAAACTGCCCAAACAATCAGCACAATTACCCATGTTGGGACTACCGCAACTGTTACTACTGCTGCACCGCACAACTTAATTACTGGCAACAGAATTACTATTTCAGGTGCTACTGCCAACGACTACAACGGAACTTATGTCATTATCAAAACAGGAGCAAGTTCGTTTACTTATGTAATGGCTACCACTCCTGCCGCTAATGCTACTGTAGTCGGGACTTACACAATCACAGGAATTACAGGCGTAAATAGCAATACATTTTCTAATGTTAATTTGTTTAAAAACCGCCTTTATTTCTGTCAAAACAACAGTTTAAGCTTTTGGTACTTGGATGTAGAGGCTATCTCAGGCCCAGCAACTGACTTTGCTTTAGGTGCGTTTTACCGCAATGGCGGTTACTTGCAAGCAATGGGAACATGGACTTTAGATGCTGGTTATGGTGTAGATGACTTTGCTGTATATGTAACCAGTATGGGAGAAATTCTTGTTTACAAGGGATTTGATCCTAGCGACCCTAATAACTGGGCTATGGTAGGTCTATGGCAGATGGGTCAAACCTTTAGCCGTAGATGCTTCTTTAAATGGGGCGGTGATCTGCTTCTTTTAACCCAAGATGGACTTCTTCCATTAACTGCTTCATTGCAATCAAGCCGACTTGATCCCCGTATTAATCTGACAGATAAGATTTACTATGCCGTTAGTTTGGCGGCTAGTGCCTATTCAAACAATTTTGGCTGGCAAATCAATTACTTAGCAGAATCTAATATGCTGATATTGTCTATTCCTACTGATTTAGGGATGGAGCAGTATGTAATGAATACCATCAATAAGTCTTGGGCTAGATTTACTGGAATAGAAGCTTATTGCTTTACTGTTTCGGGTGACCAAGATATGCACTTTGGCGGTGATGGATTCGTAGGACTGTTCTTTAATAGCAATTCTGACAATGGCGCAAATATCGTAGCTAACTGCCAACAGGCTTATAACTACTTTGATAGTCGTGGACAGCTTAAACGCTTTACCTTAATTCGACCTATATTCCAAACAAATAATGGTTTTCCTACAGTCTTATGCGGTATTAGTACCGATTTTGATACTATCCCCCTGACCAATCAAATAGCCTTTAATCCATCCGCTACTAATATTGGATTGTGGGATACAGGATTATGGGATCAGTCTAACTGGGGTGGTGGACTTGTTACTACAAAATACTGGCAGGGTGTGACTGGAACTGGCTTTGCAGCGTCTATTAATCTAAGCGTAGCATCACAGGGAATAGAATTTCATTGGGCATCAGTCGATTATGTAATGGAGCGTGGGGGTGTCTTGTAGTGCGTAGAGTTACTACAGAAGATCAACAATATATGGGTGATTGGCTGGTTCGCATGATGAACTACCCGTTACCACTAGAAACAGTCTGTATAGGTCAAGAAATTGATGGAGTTTTAGCAGCAGTAGTAGGATTTGCCAGTTTTATGCCAAAAGCGTGTCAAATGCACATCGCTGCGGTGGATGAAGTGAACTGGATGAGCAGAGATTTATTGTGGGCGGCTTTCGATTATCCCTTTAATAAACTTGGAGTTAGCGTTATACTAGGGCAAGTTTGTGCAGATAATGAATCTGCCCTAAAACTAAACCGACACCTTGGTTTTAAAGTAATAGCCGAAATCCCTGATGCTCACATGGATGGAGATTTAGTGATTATGGCTATGAGGCGTGAAGATTGTCGCTTTCTCGACATCAAATGCCCTTTAAGAACAGCAAGAGGAGAATGACATGGGTGGTGGTGGATTTTTAGGATTAGGGCCTGCGCCAAGTGCGCCAGCAGCCCCCGATTACACAGGTGCAGCGCAAGCTACCGCAGCAGGTAACTTAGCAGCAGCCCAAACAGCTACCGCAGCAAATCGTGTAAACCAAGTTACTCCTTACGGAAACTTAAACTATACCCAACAAACGGATGCTCAAGGCTATCCTACTTGGACAGCTACCACTTCATTATCTGATGTTGGACAACAGCTTTTAAACAATCAAAACAACGCTTCTTTAGGTTTAGGTTCTGCAATTACATCCCAATTGGGTAATGTACAGAATACGATGGGTCAGCCGTTTAATCCGAACTTGCCACAAGTCGGTATTAATGCAGGTCAGAATTATCAAGATGCAGCAATGCAACGCCTTGCTCCACAATTACAACAAAGTCGTGAATTATTGACAAATCAACTTGCTAATTCAGGTATTCCAGTAGGTTCAGAAGCTTATAACAGAGCGCAAATGAATCAAGCCCAAAAAGAAAATGACTTGTTGGCTGCTAATACTACTCAAGGCTTTAATACTGGATTGGCTGCAAATCAGCAAGCTTATAACCAAGCTTTGACTAACTACAATATGCCCCTTAATACTTTAAGTGCATTGCGTACAGGCTCACAGGTTCAAAACCCAACATTCCAAAATGTCCCCCAACAAGCTACTACTGGTGGTGCTGATGTGTTAGGTGCTACAACGGCTACTGGTAACTATAACTTAGCTAATTCTAATGCTCAGATTGCTGCACAAAGCGGATTTAATAGCGGTTTAATGGGTCTAGGCGGTAGTTTAGGTGGCGCAGCCATAATGGGTGCAGCTATGTCCGACATTCGTACTAAAGAAAATATTGAGCCTATTGGCGTGGCTGATAACGGATTGACTGTGTATAAGTTTGAATACAAACCTGAGTTTAAAGATCACGAATTAGCTGGTTATGGCGTTCATTATGGTTACATGGCTCAAGAAGTAGAACAAGTATTCCCTTATGC
>Ga0194038_1001388_pt1 | contig 10466 bp, 10 predicted proteins | sample JunL226m_MetaG_FD_148630 | JGI IMG/M metagenome (GOLD analysis project Ga0194038, IMG submission 148630) | Anoxic zone freshwater microbial communities from boreal shield lake in IISD Experimental Lakes Area, Ontario, Canada - Jun2016-L227-6m | ecosystem: Environmental > Aquatic > Freshwater >...
GAGCACCACCGCCACCCCGGCGATGATCCACGGGATCCAAGGGGGGCGCGGCTGCTGTCCCACCGGGGGATACCCGGCGGCAGTCTGCGCGGTCCAGGCGTTGCCGTCCCAGAAGCGCTGCAGCGGGGCACCGGACGGGTCCGGATACCAACCGGGCGGGACGGACCGAAAGCCTGGTGCGGGATTCATGACCGCGATGATAGGCGGCTTCGGCAACGAGGCAGGTTACGGTGCTTTCTCATGAGCGACAACCAGATGCTGGTCCTCAACCGTGCCGACCTGGGAGGCCTCGGCCTGACGTGGGGCGAGATCGTCGACGTTCTCGAGGACGCCTTCCGGCAGAAAGCGGCCGGCCTGGTGCAGAACCCGCCGAAGCCGAAGGTCACCTCACGAGAGGACGCCTTCATCCACGCGATGCCGGCCTACCTCGGCGGTTCGGACCGCATCGGCCTGAAATGGGTGGCCGGCTATGAGCAGAACAACGCGAAGGGCCTTCCCTATATCTACGGCGTGATGATCATGAACGACGCCGAGACCGGCCGGCCCGTCGCGCTGATGGACGGCGGATGGATCACCGAGATGCGCACGCCCGGGGTGTCGGGGGTGACGATGCGTCACGTGCCCGGTGAGCCCAAGCACCTGGCGATCGTCGGCTGCGGACTTCAGGGCCATCGTCACCTCGAGGTCGCCCTGGAGGTTCATCCCGGTTTGACGCACGTGACGGCCTATGACCGCAACGAGGGGCGGGCGTTGGAGATGCTGGCGACCGCGGGTGACCGGGTGGTCCGCGCCGCCACGTCACCCACCGACGCGGTGACCGGCGCGGATCTGGTGATCACCACCATCACCGTGCCATTGGATCCGAAGCTGGACTGCACCAACACCGATCCCGATGCGCTACTGCTGCCGGTGGACTACGACGATGCGCTGGCGCAGAAGGCCTTCGACGACGCCGTCGTCTATTGCGTCGACGATCTCGGTCAGTACGGCTCCGTCGCCGGGGAGATGTACTTCTTCGGGCTGCCCACACCGGACACGCACCTTGCGGCCGTCGTCGCCGGCGAGTACGACGTGCCGGTCACCGGACGGCGGATGTTCCTCAACATGGGTATCGCGATGGACGATGTGGCGCTGGGTTCACTGGTGCTCGACCGTGCCACCGCGGCGGGGGTCGGACGCTATATCGAATTCCCCTAGGTGGGCCCCGCCGAGCTGCGCGGGGTCGTGCTGTCCTGCGGGCAGATGATCCGGTGGCTCGATGCGCAACCTGTGGGCCACCGGAACGTCGGTCGACGAGTGCACGATGATCGAGATCGCGATCGTGACGGCGATGAGGTCGAAGAGCTTCTCCCCGTTGGGGATGCCTGCCTGCAGCACCAGAAGGCCGTAGACCACCGACGCGAAACCCTTGGGACCGAACCAGGCCGCGGTCAGTCGTTCCGAGCGCGGCATCGGCGTGCGGACCAGTGAGAGCAGCATGGACGCCGGCCGCACCACCACGATCGCCAGCACGGCGAGCAACCAGCCCTGCCAGCCAAGGTGGGAGAGCCGCTCAGGTGTGATCAGCGCGCCGAACAACAGCAGTGCGGCGAACTTGGTCAGCTCGGACAGCAGATCGCCGAACGGTTCGAACGCCTCCGCGGCGACGTGATCGAGCGTTGCCAGCGCCGAGCCGGCGGCGAACGCCGCAAGATAAGGGTTGGCGTGTGTCATGTGGCAGGTGGCGTAGACGACGATCGCGATGGCGACCGGCCCCAGCGGCTGCAGGCGCGGCTCGGCGGTGAGGATCGTGGCGCGCCACGCCAGCGCGACGACGACGGCGACACCCACGCCGATCACCAGACCGAGGACCAGTTCCAGCAGGACCGTGCCCAGGTGGGAACTCTCATGCTTGGCCAATGACAGGAAGATCAAAACGAACGGCAGCGCCAGACCGTCGTTGAGACCGGACTCGACATTGAGCAGGCGTCGCAGTCGCAGCGGGATGTCCGAACGGCCGACGAGCGCGGAGGCGAACACCGGATCGGTCGGGGACAGGATCGCGCCGAGCAGAAATGCCGTCGCCCAGTCGAGGTTCGCCAGGTAATGGGCGGGTACGGCGATGCCGATCATCGCCAGCGGCATCCCGAGGCCGAGTGCGCGTCCCGACAGCCGCCACCCCTCCCGCAGTGCTGGGACGCTGGCGCGCTGGCCGTCGGTGAACAACACCGTGAACAGTGCGATGTCGGCGAGCAAGGCGACGATCTCGTCCTCGGCGCTCTGGGTGACCACACCCAGGCCTCCCGGTCCGAGTAGCGCGCCCGCGACGAGGAACAGCAGAGCCGTCGAGAGCACCGTGCGGGCCGCCAGACCGGACAGTGAGACGCTGATCAGCAATACGACGCCGAAGGCCAGGACCAGTGCCATGGGATGATGTCTACATCATGCGCAGGCTTCTCATACCGATGATCGCGGTGACGATCGCCGGTTTAGCCGCAGGGACGGCAGCGGCGCGCGCGGACGTCCAGGCATTGAGCCCGTACGACGTGGCGAACCCGGCCGTCGGCTACCTCAACCCGGCGCTGCTGACCGCGGTGCAGCAGGCGGCGGCCGCAGCCGCCGCCGACGGCGTCGCGATGACGATCACCTCCGGCTGGCGATCGCCGGAGTTTCAGCAGCAGCTGCTCGACGACGCGGTGGCGACCTACGGCAGCCTCGCCGCCGCCCGGCAGTACGTGCAGACGCCGCAGCACTCCCATCACGTGTCCGGTCAGGCCGTCGACATCGGCGGCCCGGCCGCCGACCAGTGGCTGATCGCCAACGGCTCCCGATTCGGTCTGTGCCAGATCTACGCCAACGAGACCTGGCACTTCGAGCTCGCCACCGATGCAGCCGGACAGTGCCCGCCGCTGCTGCCCAACGCCGCCTAGGCTCTTGTCATGACCGAGACCCCGGCATACGTCGACTTCCACTTCGACGTCATGTGCCCGTACGCCTATCAGACCTCGCTGTGGATCCGCGAGGTGCGGGCCCTGACCGGGCTGACGATCAACTGGCGGTTCTTCAGCCTCGAAGAGGTCAACCGCGTCGAGGGCAAGAAGCATCCCTGGGAGCGGGAGTGGTCCTACGGATGGTCGATGATGCGGATCGGGGCGCTGCTGCGCCGGCGGTCGATGGACGACCTCGACGCCTGGTACGAGCGTGCCGCGCGCGCGTTGCACGCCGAGGGCCACAAACCGCATGAGCCGGCCGTGGCCCGACATCTTCTGAAGGAGTTGGGTTTCGATCCGGACATCGTCGACGAGGCGATCGCGGACCCGACCACCAGCGACGAGGTGCTGGCCGATCACCGTCGGGTGATCGACGCCGCGGGGTACGGGGTGCCGACGCTGTTCTTCCCCGACGGTCAGTGCCTGTTCGGGCCGGTGCTGATCGACCCGCCGGCCGGTGCGGCCGCGGTGCGGCTGTGGGACGCGGTGGTGGCGTGGACGGAGTTCCCGCACCTGTACGAGTTGCAGCGACCCAAGACCGAGGCCGACGGCGCGGCGATCACCGAGACGTTCCGGCCCTACCTGGAGGCCCGCGACTGGGTCTCGATCAACCGCGGCGAGGTCATCAACTTCAGTGCCCGGGAATGAACGCCGCCAACTCGCCGCGAAGGCGTGGGAGTGACCGCCCTGCCGTGAGCTCCCCTAGTGCGACCTCGGCGGTGGCGGAGACGAGCAGGCGCGCGCGACCAAGTGGATACGCGGCCACGCCGCGAAGATCGCCGGCCAGCAACCGTGCCGCTTGATCGTTGCGGCGGGTGACTTCGCTGAGGATCGCGGGCTCACTGCGCGCCTGAAGCAGCATCGCCCGGACTCCCGGTTGCCGGCGACAGCCGTCGAGGAACGCGGAGATTCGACGTTGCACGCGGGCCGGGCCCGGATTGTCAGCGGCCGTGGCCGCTGCAATAGCCGCGAAAAGCTCATCGTGGAAGTGACGGTGCAGTTCGAGTAGGAGAGCCGCGCGGTCAGGAAAATGCACGTAGAACGTGCCCTTGGCGAGACCTGCCTGCCGCGTCACCGCATTGACGCTCAGCTGATCGAGTCCACCGCGATCGGCAATGGTGAGTGCGGCATCGAGCAACTCACGACGGGTCGGATGCGATGCGTCCGCGCGACTGCCCGGCCCTCGGCGCCGAACCGGCGTGCTCGGCGTACTCAATGAATCTCCGGGATGGCCGAAAGGAAACCATCAAGCGCGGACAGGAACTCCGCCGGCATCTCAGCGAATGGCTGGTGACCGCAGGGGAGCGTGACTACACGAGCACTGGGCAGGGCGCGCCTGGCTCGGCGGCCGTCGATGAGCCACGGCAGTACGGGATCGCGACGGCCCCATACGAGCAGTGTCGGTGCGACCACCCGAGCTGCGGAAGTACGAGCGTCGTGATCAGGGTCGGTGAACGACCGCCAGACCGATGCGAACGCCCCAACCCGCTGCGGGTCGCGTGACATGGCGACGGCATGGTCTCGGATCGCCTGAACGGCGGCAGTGTTGCGACGCAGGTACAACCGGGGCAGTGCACGCATCATCGAGGGGGCGAGACCGGGGGAGCCGATGGCCCGGCAGGCGGCGAGGGTTCCGAAGAACCGCGGCGTGAACCCGCCCGGGTCGACGAGGATCAGCGCGCGCACGAGGTCTGGACGCTTGACCGCGGTCTGGATCGCAGCGAAACCTCCCACCGAGTTGCCGACGAGGATGAATGGACCGCCTGACAGTCGTTCGAGTAGCCGGGGCAGCAACTCGGCGTAACCGAGTGCACTCGGGGTTGCGTCCTTCCTGCTGTCACCCCAGCCCGGCCAGTCGACCGCATGCACGGTGAAACGTTGCGAAAGGTGGTCGCGCACCGCGGCGAAATCGCTGCTGTCGCCACCATTGGCGTGCAGCAGGACCATTGCCGGTCCCGTTCCGGACGTGTGGACCGCGACACCGTCGAACATCGACACCATTGGGCCAGAGTACATGACCATGTGGTCATGTACTCCTCGTCGCATCACCAATCCTGTATCCGGCGCGCCACTTCTCCGTACCGCTCGATGCGACCCGGGTCGCTGAGCGCGTTGTACAGCACGATGCGATCGGCGATGCCCTCGTAGCGGGCGCGCAGTGCGTCGGCGAGCCCGTCCCAGCTCGACTCGGTGGCGAACACGGCGATGTGATCGTCGGTGATCTGCGCGGCCATGCCGCGGAAATCCCCGGCCTTCTGCTTCTCCCGGATCCGCGCGGTGGTCCCCTCGAATCCGGCCTCATCCCAGATGAAGGCGTAGTTGGGCGTGCTGCCGTAGAAGCTCATGCTGGCGCGAACCAGTTCGCGTTCGGTGTGACGTTCTTCGTCGGTGTCGCCGACGATGGTCAGCACCGGAACGATCACCGCGACCTCCGACGGTGCGCGCCCGGCCTTGGCGGCGCCTTCGGCGATGTTGGGAATGACGTGCCGGCCCAGATATCCCGGTTCTCCGATCGGATGGACGTGCACACCGTCGGCCACTTCGCCGGCCATCCGCAGCATCCACGGATTGACGGCGGCGACGTCCACCTGGGGATCGGGTGCGTCGATGGGGCCCGGGCTCCACTGCGGGGTGATGAAGTCGAGTTCGTAGAACTCGCCGTGGTGATCGAGTGTTCCGGTGCGGAACGCCGAGAAGCAGTCCTTGACCGCGAGCACGTAGTCCCGCAGCCGCGGTCCCGGTCGCTCGAAGGCCACGCCGTAGCGCCGAACCACGTGGGTGCGGACCTGGGTGCCCAGACCGAGCCGGAACCTTCCCCCGGTCGCCTCCTGGAGTTCCCACGCTGTCGCCGCCGTCACGAACGGGCTGCGCGGGAAAGCCACGGCGACCCCGGTTGACAGATCCAGTCCCGGCGCGGCCTGCGAGGCGACCGCGGCGTTGAGATACGCCGTGCGCCCCGTTTCGGTGAACAGCAGGCCGGCGAATCCGGCGTCGCGGGTCCGCCGGGCGGTCTCGCCGACGTGGGAAAGTGGCTGGGGAATCGTCATGGCGTCGACGTGCATGTCTGAATTCTGGCAAACTCCTCCGCTGTGATGACCACCGCGACCAAACCGCCTCTGCTCAGCAGCCGCGACCGGATGATGTTCGCGATCACGGCGATAACAGCCGTTGCGGCAGGCGTGCTGCACTATGCGCACTCCAGCCCCGTGGTGGCATTCGTGGTGGCGGCGGTGGCGCTGGCCACACTGGCGTCCCTTGTCGGGCGCTCGGTGGAGGCCCTCGGCGACCGACTCGGTCCGGCCGCCACCGGCATCCTGCAGACCGCGCTGGGCAATCTGCCGGAGCTGTTCGTCATCCTGTTCGCGCTCAAGGCCGGGCTGTTCGACGTCGTGAAAGCCACCATCGTCGGCTCGATCCTGGCCAACGTGCTGCTGGTGCTGGGACTGGCGATTCTGGTGGGTGGTCTCAAACACGGCAGGCAGCGGTTCGCCGCCGACGACGGGCGCACGCTCGGGTTGATGTTCACCCTGGCGGTGTTCATCCTCGCGGTGCCCTCACTCACCGCGGCCATGCACACCCCGGCGGCCACTCACGAACGCACGGTGTCGGTGGTGGTGTCGGTCATCATGCTGATGCTGTTCCTGCTGTCGCTGCCGGCGACGCTGCGGGGCGATCGACGCGATCCGATCGCGGCGAGCCCGGATTCGACGAAGGCGGCCAGCAGCGCGACGGCGCACGGGGAGTGGCCGCTGGCGATGGCGATCGGCATGCTGGCGGTGGCCGGTCTCGGCGCGGCATTCGTCTCTGAGTGGTTCGTCTCGGCCCTGCAGCCGGCCATGGACGCGGCCGGGATCAACGAGGTGTTCGCCGGTCTGGTGATCGTCGCCATCGCCGGCAATGCGGTGGAGAACTTCGTCGGGATCCAGCTGGCCGCCAAGAACCAGATGGACTACGCGGTTCAGGTGATTCTGCAGTCACCGGTGCAGATCGCGCTGACCATCGCACCCATCGTGGTGCTGGCCGCCGGCTGGCTCGGGCAGCCGGGATTCGATCTGGTGTTCTCGCCGTTGCTGCTCGCGGCGATGATGATGTCCGCACTCGTTGCCGTGCTGGTGACCTTCGACGGGGAGTCGCACTGGTTTGAAGGTGCGGTGCTGATCGCGCTGTATCTGGCGGTCGCCACCGCGTTCTGGTGGGGATGATCGTCAGACCCGGGCGGTAGCCTCGGGGCCATGGGGGCCTCGACACGTCACGCACGTCACGTCTGCGCGGTCCTGGCCGCGGTTGCGCTGGTGGCACCGGCGTATCCGGCGGCGGCCGATCCCTCACCCGAGGTCGTCGCGGAATTGGACTCGCTGCTGGTTAAGGGCCGGGCGCCCAAGACCGGATATGCGCGCAGTCTCTTCGGCGATGCGTGGACCGACGACGTCACCGTGGCCGATGGGCGCAACGGCTGCGACACCCGCAACGACATCCTGCGCCGCGATCTGTTCGACATCGTGCTCAAACCGGACTCCAACGGATGTGCCGTACTCAGCGGAGTGCTCAACGATCCCTACACCGGCACGTCGGTCGAGTTCCGGCGCGGCCCGGACAGTTCAGCGCTGGTGCAGATCGACCACATGGTGGCGCTGTCAGACGCCTGGCAGACGGGCGCCCAGGAGTGGGACGAGCTGACGCGACGCAACTTCGCCAACGACCCGCGCAATCTCCAATCCACCCTCGGATGGGTCAACCAGGAGAAGGGTGACAGTGACGCGGCGTCGTGGTTACCGCCGAACACCTCCTACCGCTGCACCTACGTGACGCGGATCATCGACGTGAAGGCCGCCTACCGGCTGTGGGTGACACCGGCCGAACGCGACGCACTGGCTCGTGAGTTGGCCCAGTGCGGTTAGACCACCGACGTGGCCGGGGGAGTCGATCCCGGCGAGATCGTGAGGCCGCGTAACACCAGGGGCAGGACCGTCTGCCGCTGGCCGAGTTGGCCGCTGCCGTTGTCGGACACCAGCAGGATGCCGTAGGAGCCGTCACGCAACCTCGGCCCCAGCGTGATGCCCTCGAAGTTGCTGAACCCGAACAGTCCCTGCCACAGCAGGGTCTTGGTCACCGCGGTGAAGCCGCCCGCGCTCAGTGTGGGCACGGCCGAGACGTCCGTCGCCCCGGTGAAGTCGAGCAGGTAGATCCGAGAGCGGAAGTGCGGGAGGAATCCGCCCAACTCCCGTTCGAGGCTCAGAACCCGGCCGTCGGGCAATGCGAGCAGGTCCACCAGCCCGCTGCGCTCCACGGTGATGAACGGCGACATCTCCGAGATCGGGTCGGTGCGGTAGGCGTACTGGCTCTGGGCGGACATCCCGGTGCCGCCGAACTGCTGGATCCTGACCCAGCTTCCGGCGGTCGTAGTCGACAGCTCCCCGTCGGGCCGCAGAGCCTCCTCGTTGGCCGTCCACAGCACGCCGGCGGCGTAGCTCAGCGATTCCAGTCCCATGTTGTTCTGCACATTTGCCGACCGGTAGATCGACGGGACCGCAACGGTACCGATCTGCGCGCCCGTGGCGAGACTGAATTCGGTGATGCTGGAGGCGATTTCATCCGACACCCAAGCGCTGTTGGTCTCGCGGCGCACTGCGATGCCCTCGGAGTCGGCGCCGAGTCCGGGAGCCGGTAGCCCACCGGTGACGACACTGGAGCGGATCAGACCGTTCATTCCGTTGAGCGACGTGTAGACCTGCCAGATCGAGGTGGCGCCGTCGTCACCGACCGCGTAGTAGTCGGTGCCCCCGCTGTAGGCGATGCCGCTGAGTTCAGCGGCCGGGGTGGGCCCGCTGGAGAGATCGAAGGGACTTTGTCCCGGATCGGTGATGCTCAGACCGGGCTGCGCCCGCGCCGTGGTCCGGCCCGTCGTGCGCACCGTCTGGGTCCGGCGCGCCGGTGCCGTGCGCGCCGCGGGTGCAGCGGAGGCCACGGCGCGCGACGCCGCGGCCTTGATCGCCGGCTTGGTGCCGGCGGCGCCCTCGGAGGCGGTGCCCTGGGAGGCGGTGCCCTGGGAGGGGTGGTCAGCCCAGGCGTTCGGTGCGCCGAGAGTGAGCGCGGCGCCGACGCCGAGCGCCGACAGCACGACGGCGCGACGGGTGTTGATCACCATCGTCGCTAGACCAGGGCGGTCTTGAGCGCGCTGAGATCGGTCTTCATCAACACGACGTTGTAGTTGCCCCACAGCGACATGTTCCAGTAGAGGGTGCTCGCGTCGGGTTGGCCGGATGCGTCGGTCAGCTGACCGGTGCCCGACAGCGGATGGATCATCGGCGCGTACAAGCCGGGGTACTGGACCGACGTCGCAATCGTGACCGGATCCGACCAGGCGCCCTCGGGAGTGTCGGCGGTACGCAGGATGACGTTGTTGAGACCGTTGCCGTAGAGAATCACGTACTTGCCGAGGTAGTCGTTGTACTGGATGGACATCTCGCTGACGTTGCCGCCGCTCTTCGCGCCGAACAGTCCGGCGAACCAGCCGCCGAAGAAGTTCGGATTGTTGGCCAGGTCGACGACGAAGCCGAACAGTCCCGCCGAGTTGGGCGAGTCACCGATGATCGGCGCCGCGACGTTGGGCCTGTCCTTCACCCACGTGGTGCCGTCCCAGTAGTCGTACTGCGACAGGTCGGTGATGGCGTTCTCCGGCACGCGCGACAGGAACGCCGAACCGGCCCGCCCGGCGGGCGTGCCGAGTGCGTAGACGTACCGGATGCCGCCGGTGGAGGCCACCTGGCTTTCGGGCTGAAGCACGTACGCCATCTGCTGGAAGTTCTGATCGCCGGCCCGGTACGGAGCCGACGAACGGAACCAGCCGGCTGAGCGGACCGACGAGGTCTGCAGGTCCCACTTGTCGGTTGTCGGGTTGTACATGGAGATCGCGGAGTAGTTGGTGGTCCACCGGCCCGGGGAGTCCCACGACTTCACCGACATGTAGTTGACGTAGTTGTTGGCGTTCGCGTAGACCGCCGAGGTGGGGATGTTCGTCGTCTCCGAGCCGATGAAGAACACCTGATTGCGGGCCGCCGGAATGAACTGGTTGGCATAGCCGGTGTTGATCAGGCTGAGCCCGTCGTAGAGCTGCAGGTCCCGGCTGAGCAGAAGAATGTTCGAGCGCCAGTTACCGGTCATGTTCGGGCCGCTGAAGGTGTCACCGAAGGCGATCTGCACCGTGTCGTTGACACCGTTCAACCACATGGTGCCGACGTCGGTGCCGTAGACGCCCGCCCACGAGGTGTTGTTGGTCTGGGCCCATCCGATTCCGGGGTAGCCGCTGTTGCTCTGCCCGGTGACCCAGCCGACCGGTGCGGAGCCCAGGGTTGCGGGCACCGCCGCGGCGGCCACTGCGGCGGCCACTGCGGCGGCCGAGGGGGCGGCCGAGGGTGCGGCGACGCCGGAGCCGGTGCCCGTCCGGGTCGGGGTTACCGCCGCCGTGGTGGCCACAGAGTTAGCACGGAACGGCCCGGG
>Ga0194038_1001390_pt1 | contig 10464 bp, 2 predicted proteins | sample JunL226m_MetaG_FD_148630 | JGI IMG/M metagenome (GOLD analysis project Ga0194038, IMG submission 148630) | Anoxic zone freshwater microbial communities from boreal shield lake in IISD Experimental Lakes Area, Ontario, Canada - Jun2016-L227-6m | ecosystem: Environmental > Aquatic > Freshwater >...
CAATACAATAGGCGTCTGGAATATTCACTAGTACACCAGTATTTGCTACATAGCCGGCAATCGATTTATTGTTTATTTGAACACTAAAAGTTGAGTAAATTAATTTTTTGCCAAAAGGTAGTTTTTTTTGTAAGGTGCTGTTTTGTGTATAACTAAATTTTAGGGTTGATCCCTCAACCAGATAAACCGAGCCAGCGTCAGCACCAACAACGCTTCTCACTTCGGTTAGCATATGCTCAAGAAGCATATCTAAATCCTGAATTTGCAATAGCTCCTGCGTTATTTTTATGATCTTATCGAAATCTTTTTGGTCATTAGCCATTGGAATTTAGTAAGTGTCCATAATCCTAGGCGACAATAATAGCATGATTTATTGGATTGTATAATACTAATTTATATTTGGGCTGTACACTGAGCCTAATTGCGGTGAAAATATGTGTGCAATATAGTATCGGAAGATGAATTGGTTGTTAGTTGGCATGAGGCCCTATTTTATTCAAACATTAATTAAACAGGGGGTTCTTTATGTACAAAATTAAACTATCTCCTTACGCTAAAATCTTTTATACCGAATGGTTGTTAGCTCCGGCTAGCAGTAGGTATAACTTATCAATAGACCAAACCTTATACGGTGATTTAGATGTAGAAAGGTTAAGAACAGCTTTAAAAAGATATGTTGTTGAACATGTTTTACTCAATAGTCATATTCAAGACGTTAATGGAAAATATTATTGGGTAAAAAACGACAGCGTTATTGAGCTGGAATATTCAGAAAATCCTGTTAACACATCTGAACTGCTATCTTATGTTGCTAGTAGTTTTGATTTACATAATGGACCGTTGTATAGATTCAAATTATTACGAACAGGTAATGATGTTTATAGGCTTATCCTAGTTTTTCATCATCTTGTAATTGATGGTAGCACGTCTTTAGATGCTGGTGTATTTGAAGCAATCTCAAACTACTATAACGATGAAAACTATAGCACTAAACATAGTGTCGATAATCAAATAAATTTTATATCCAGTCTAGCAACCACACTTTCTGCTAACCTAACACAACACAAAGATAGCTATAAGGAGTTTTGGTATCAACAATTGTTAGATATAGAGAATATTGATTTGAGTTTTTTAAAATTAGATAGGGCTTTATACGATAAAAACAGAGTGCTTTTGGATGATATAAATCAGATAGAAGCTATCAAGTTTAATTATGGAGATATTGAATTTGCTAAATTAAAACAAATTAAAAGCAAATATAGTATGACGCCATATGGCTATAGCCAATGTATTTTAGCGATGCTTTTTCACAAATACACGAGCCAGGAACGTTTTGCCATAAGCTACCCAATAACAATTGGGGAGGGTCTAGATTTTATTTATGGAGCGCAAATCAACACTAATTTAATTCCATATAGATTTACTAAAAGCACGACAATTATCGACTTATTTAATCAAAGCAAAGAGTTTTTTAAATTAACCATACGTAGTGATATTAAGCATAGCTATTATCCAGTGGCGAACATTATCCAAGAAAACAACAAGCACTTGTTGAACGTTTGTTTTGCGCAAACATTTTTTAGAGACAAGCCTTTTGTTTTTACTGGGATAAAAAAAATAGAAATATCTGACAAACTTAATTTAGATTATGTAACAAGAGATTTGCTATTGTTCGAGCAAAATCCTAGAGACGCTAAATTAAATTACCGTGTTGTGTACGACAAAAGATCAATCGATGGATATCTGCTAAATAGCTTTGTTATTAACTACAAAAGATTGTTTATTGAAGTGCTGGATGATTTGCTAACGGGAAAAAACAATAAACATATATCTAGTTATAGTCTATTAGATGACAAACAATATCAAAAAATAGTGCGCGAATTTAATCAAACTGAAAAAGATTATCCTCGTGATAAAACCATTCATAAGCTATTCGAAGAACAGGTACTAAAAACACCAGATAATATAGCTGTGGCATACGAAGATACTAAATTAACCTACCAAGAATTAAATAACAAAGCTAATCAATTAGCCAACTGTTTGCACTACAACTACGATGTCAAACCAAATGATCTAATTGCATTGTATTTAGACAGAAGCGAGCAAATGTTAATTACTATAATCGGAGTATTAAAAGCTGGTGCGGCTTATGTGCCAATAGACCCAAAGCTTCCTGATGAGAGAATAAACTACATATTTGACAACACGAAATCTAAGATTATTTTAACTAATAGGAACCATCAAAGCAGGTTACAGCAAATTGGTCAACAAGATATAATTGCTATAGATGATAAAACAGTACAATCTGAGTTATCATTACAAAAAGAAGACAATCCAAATGTCTCAATAGCTAGTAATAACCTTATTTATGTGCTTTATACATCTGGAACTACAGGAAATCCCAAGGGGGTCATGCTTGAACACGCAGCCTGTGTTAATAGGATGTTGTGGATGATAAGCACAAGTCATTTTCTGGGAAATGAGAAAGTGCTATTTAAAACAAACTACATATTTGATGTTTCATTCTCTGACATTTTTACAACATTATTAACTGGCGGGACTTTGATTGTAACAAAAAATGTTTTTGATATAGACGAAATAACACTAAAATTCGAAAAATATTCAATAGATGTATGTCACTTCACGCCATCGCAATTTGAGGCCATTAGTAGTATTAAGGGATTTGAATTATTCGAAAAATTAAAGGTTCTAAATTTTAGTGGTGAAGCGCTATACCCGAAGATACTAGAGGGCCTTAGTAAAAAAGTACTTTGTGCAAATTATTACGGTCCAACAGAAGCTGGTGAGGTAACATTTGAAGATACCAAATTTACTGAAGCAAATAAAAACATTGCAACTATTGGATGGGCATTGCCAAATGTTAAGTTATTTATATTGGATAAGTATTTGATGCCGCTTCCTGTTGGAGCGATAGGAGAGCTCTATTTGGGTGGTGTTTGTTTAGCTCGTGGATATTTGAATAATTCAGAGCTTACAAACGCAAAATTTATTGCTAATCCACTACAAACAGAACAGGAAAAATTACAAGGTATAAATGACAAGTTATACAAGACTGGAGATTTAGTTCGATGGTTACCTGACGGGAATATTGAGTATATAGGACGTAATGATTCTCAAATTAAAATTAGAGGATACCGTATTGAGTTGAGCGAAATAGAAAATCAATTATTGAAATTTGCTGGAATAAAACAAACAATAGCAACAATAAACGAACGTAATAAGTATTTGATTGCTTACTATGTGGCTAACGAAAAATTAGATGAAAGCAAGCTCCACGATTTTTTGCAAAGAAATTTGCCAGAATACATGTTGCCAAGCGCGATAATACACCTAGATAAGTTACCTCTTACGGCAAATGGTAAGCTCGATAAGGCGGCCCTTCCAGAGGTAAACTTTAGCAGGAATTATGTAGCACCAAATAATCAGCTGCAAATATCTATGGTAGTAATATGGTCTAAAATCCTGGGATTAGCAGAAAAGGATATTGGAATAACAGAAAGTTTTTTTTACTTGGGTGGTACATCATTATCAATTATTAAAATGCAACATGAGTTGTCAAAACTACCAGAGCTGAGGACAATAAGAGTGGCGGATTTGTTTAGGTATACTACTATCGAACAATTAGCCGAATTTGCTGGATGTGGTTGTGTTAGTGAAACAGCTAATATCATAGAACGCAAAAAGCCCCAAAACTCAGATATAGACTCAGAGATCGCTATTATTGCCATATCAGGGGAATTTTCAGGATGTAAAAACATGTTTGAGTATTGGGATTTAATTCAGTTGGGTAAGGAGGGATTAAAAAGCGCTACAATCGAAGAGTGTAAGCGATTTAGTATGCCAGAAGATGCGTTACAAAATCCCAACTTTTTGCCTAGATCTGGTCACGTGTCCGATACCGATAAATTCGATGCCAATTTTTGGGGCATAACACCAAATGAAGCAAAAAATATGGATCCGCAAATACGCAAATTTTTAGAGCACTGCTGGTATTTATTAGAAATATCTGGCTATGCAGCGTCGAGAAATAAAATAAATATAGGTGTTTTTGCTGGTGGTGGTGACAGTGTATATTTAACAAGTTTTGTTCGACAGTCGTTGATAGTAAGCGGAATAGGAAATTTAAATATTAAAGACGCATTGGCAACACGTGTATCTTATTTGCTTGGGTTAACTGGTCCTGCAAATAATATCAACACAGCATGTTCTACAAGCCTAGTTACTATTGTTGAGGCATGTAAGAGTTTGGTTGGTAATTACTGTGATATGGCAATAGCTGGTGGCTCTGCCTTATTATTGCCCGAGGAGATTGGTTATATTTATCAAGAAGGTATGATCTTTTCTAAAGATGGTCATTGTCGAACTTTTGATCATAAAGCATCAGGAACTGTACATGGTTCTGGTGTTGGAGCAGTTTTATTAAAGCGTTTGGCGGATGCAAAAAAAGATGGAGATAACATTATCGCGGTTATTAAGGGATATGCGACGAATAATGATGGTAACAGAAAGATTAGTTATACCGCTCCAAGTGTTACTGGCCAAAAAGAATGTATTATTAATGCGCAGAAAGTAGCAGGAATAACATCAGACATGGTCGGCTATGTGGAGTGTCATGGTACAGGTACTAGACTGGGCGATCCAATAGAGATACAGGCGTTGAGTGAGGCTTTTAAATATAATGCCAATAAAAATGATATACAACATCACAAATGTGTTATAGGTGCAGTTAAAGCTAATATCGGTCATGCAGGAGCAGCAGCAGGTGTTGCAGGATTAATTAAAGTGTGCAAAATGCTTGAGTATAAGATAATACCCAAGCAAATAAATTATGATTCTCCAAATGTAGAATTGCATTTAAGTGATACAAATTTTGAAATAGTTACTCAGACAAGACAGTGGGATCAAACAGATAATATACCGCGTATAGCTGGAATTAGTTCATTTGGCATAGGCGGTACCAATGCTCATGCTATCGTTAGTGAATATGTACCAGATATACAAGAGACTGTCCAAGAGCAGCTCTTTAATTACATTTTGCCTTTGTCTGCAAAAAGTCCATCTTCGCTAGAAGCCTATAGGAAAAGCTTTATAGATTATCTGGCTAACACAACAGATAATATTCAGAACATTGCATATACTTTGCAATTAAAGCGCAAACATTTTGATTGTAGGTTATCTATTGTCTGCAATTCTGTTGCAGATGCTATTGACAAGCTAAAAATTAGTGCTGGTATTAGTCGCATAAGCAAACAGAAAACCCAAAATATTGTATTTATATTTCCAGGACAGGGCAATCAATATGCCAACATGAGTCTTAATTTGTATCAACATGATAATGATTATAAAGATACAGTTGATGAATGTATTAAGCTAGCCAATAAACATACTAGTACTCAATTTGAAAAAATTTTATTTAATAACGAAACATCTGGTCATGATATTAATCATGCTAAGTGGGCGCAATTATCACTGTTCATTGTAGAATATTCATTAGCTAAGTTACTAGAAGCTTTAAATATTAATGCAATATGTTATATCGGGCATAGTATTGGCGAATATGTGGCTGCAACACTATCTGGAGTGTTTAGCTTAGAAGATACAATAAAATTAGTTATTGCTCGCGGGCAGTTGATGCAGTCTATGCCAAAAGGCGCAATGTTGTCAATATTGGCTAGCGCTACTGAGATAGAGCAAGTAGCAAAAAACAATTATTGTGAAATCGCAGTAATTAATTCACCAAAAAATTGTGTTGCATCTGGTACGCATGAATCTATAAATAACTTAAAAGCAATATTAGAAAAAAATAATATTTCAACAATACTTTTAAAAGTATCTCATGCTTATCATTCGTACTTAATGACAGAAGCATCAAGAAAATTTATATCTCAATTCAAACAAATCAAACTTAATAAGCCACAAAAAAGATTTATTTCCAATGTTACAGGTGATTTTATAACAGATGCTGATGCAATAAACCCAGAATACTGGGCCAACCATATGCGCAATACAGTATTATTTAGCAGTGGTATAAAAACATTGTTTAATAATTATAGTAACTTGCTTTTTATAGAAGTTGGTACTGGAAAATCATCTATATCTTTTGTCAAGCAACACGATGTAGGAAAGTCCAATATTGTTCAATTATTAAATTCTCAAAAAGATAATACTGAGGGTGTGCAAGATGCTAGTTTTAAGGAAGATATATTAAATAAGCTATGGATTGGTGGATATAATATAGATTTTAATGGTTATTATAATTATAAAAACCATGGAAAAATAGTTGGATTACCAAGCTACTGTTTTGATAGTTCTTCATATTGGATAAACCAACCAATGAGCGCTAGCGCAACTATGATATCAACAGCAGATTCATCAATATCAACTTTTGATTTAGAGAATATAAAGTCCAAGGTAATAGAGCAAGATCAGCCTGATAAATATTATGAAATTGCAAAAATATTTTTGGATGTGCTTGGGGTAGAAAAGATTAGTGTACATGATGGTTTTTCTTTGCTTGGCGGAGATAGTTTTCTGGTTACAAGTTTAATCGCTAAATTGCAGCGAAATTATAAAATTAGTATAGATGACTTTTTAAAGCTTCAGACTATTGCTAGTGTTGCCGAGTTTGCTCCATATGTAAAAGGTAATCTACATCACAAACTCGAACAAACGAAAGTATTGTATGCAAAAAAATCCACGTGTCTAGTGCGCGATGTTGAAGATATGTCCATAAAACAAGCAAAATACTTGCATGAGATAGAGCATATAAAATTTAAAAAACAAAAAAAGAATATAAGTAATGTATTATTGACTGGCGCCACTGGGCATGTTGGTTGCAATATTTTATATCAGTTATTACATGAAACCTCGTACAAGATATATTTAACAGTTCGAGCGTTATCAAACGAAGAGGCTAACAAGAAAATAGATCACAAGTTCAGGTATTATTTTGATACTAATTTAGAGCGCTATAAAGATAGAGTTGTAATATTAGTTTCAGATATTGAGCAGCAGAATTTGGGGGTGTCTCCAATGCAATATCAAGAGTTAATAAACAACATTGATAGCATTATCCATTCTGCAGCTCTAGTTAAGCACTATGGTAGTTACGATGAAGCGTACAGGACAAATGTTCAATCAACGATTAACCTGCTGGAATTATCCAGGTTGACGGCTGCAAAAGATTTTCATTATATCTCTACTATTGCAGTTGCAACTGAAGGTTATATCCCAAATTGTAGTTATTTCGTTTTTAATGAAGACGACGATGCTAGTGTATTTACCAGCCGTAATCATATATATTCAACGACAAAATATGAGGGAGAAGTAGCTGTTAATAAATATCGCAAATATGGGATAATGGCTAATATTTATCGGGTTGGCTCTGTTGGAATGCACTCAATCAATTATCGTCATCAAGAAAACATCGGAGATAATTATTTGTTTGTACAAGTTAAAACAATATTGCAGCTTGGTATGATACATAAAGAATTGTCAGAAGTTGAATTGGCGCCAGTAGATTGTGTTGCTTCGGCAATAGTAAAGCTTTTTGAACAGGTTAATCTTAGTAGTAAAATCTTTCACATTTTTAATCCATATTCGTATAGTTTAATGGAATTATTTGCAGCAGAAAATATACCTGTTAGAATGTGCCAGTTTAATGAGTTTGTCGACGATATTATAAAAATTCTAGATGCACATACCATAAACAATAAACAAATAGAATTGTTTATGTTGCATCAAAAGTGGTTACAAGAAATTGATGTTAGCAATGTTACGAAAATTAAGTTACTACAAAACAAAACCGAGATTATTTTATCTAGATTGGGTTTTAGTTGGCCAAAAATAACTACGGAAATGTGGTCTGATGTTGTGAAGCGAGTGTTGGTAGAAAAGGAGACAAAATGGACAAAACACCAAAAATTTTTAAAGAACTCGAAAAAATAGCTCCGCTGATTCCGGTGCCATTGTATTGGCTAGATATAGACGGTGTATTCATGGGAATGAATGATTTGTGTTTAAAGGCTACGGGAGTTATGACATCTGGTGTATTTATTGGAAAAAAATATGACCAAGCTCACCCAAAAGATATAGCAGAAGCGATAATAAAAAATTTAAAATTAGTAGTAAGTACAGGTAAAACTGTTGAATCAGAAGAAGTGATTAGAGATTTTTCAACGGGTAGAGATAGGTGTTTTACAGCAATTAGATCTCCATTGCATGATGAAGATGGTGCGATTGTTGGTATAATAGCAACCTCTATTGAAATCACCGATAAAAAGAATGCTGAGCGTCTGCAGATTGAAAACGAGTTACATAGAGCACAAATCAAAGACCAACTAAAATTCAAAAAAATCGTAGATCAAGCGGCTCATGACATCCAATCTCCGCTTGCAATTTTGTTGGTTCTTGCTCAACAGTGCACAGGTTTTACAAAAGAAAAAATATTCGACATGCTTAAGACGTTCACCGCTTTTATTCCAGTAGGTATTTATTGGTCAGATACGAATAATAGAGTTGTGGGCGCAAATAAAAATATTGTTGCAGCAGTTGGTGGTAAATCTGTTGATGATTTTTTAGGAAAAACACCGTATGAATACTACCCCAAAGAAATGGCAGATAATATTGTTAAACACAACAATGAAGTAATGCGAACAGGGAAAATACTTTCTCAGGAGGAGCAAATTAGAGATGTTACGACTGGAAAAATTAAATATTTTATTTCATACAAAGCTCCGTTGTTTGATAATAATGAAAAAATCATTGGTATTTTGGGTGCTTCAGCTGATATTACAACAGAAAAAGAAGCTGAGTATACAAAGGAAGAATTACGTAAAACTCAAATAGAAGTAGAAGCGCAAAAAAAATTCGAAAGAGTTGCTGTCCAGGTGGCCCATGATGTTAACTCACCTCTTTCTAACATACGGGTGCAAATTAAACTGTACGCTAAAGATATTCCTGAAAAATTACGTATCATTTTATTAAATAGCGCTAATCGCGCTATTAATATTACTGGTGGCTTGATAAATAGATTTAAGCCAAATTATGTAGAAGGGTCTGACAAAGAAATTTCTCAACCAGTTATGATTGCATTAGCTTTGTCACAAAGTTTAGGGGAGAAAGAGGGTCAGTTTAAATCGATTAGTTTTACTAGCGATTTTAGCAGCGATAGTACCTTTGTTGTAGTTAATGTAGAACAATCTTCTTTTATGCGAATGATATCGAACTTGCTTAATAATGCGGTAGAAGCATGTGCAAGTAAAAACGGTGCTGTGTGTTTGGGCCTTCGCGTAGATAACAATAGTGTTGTAATTAGCATACAAGATAATGGCAAGGGGATGCCCAAAGAAGTTATAAATAAAATTTTGAGTGATGAAGCGGTTGCAACAGACAAGAAAGAAGGGCATGGTATTGGGCTTACCCAAATACGCGATACACTGAAACGCAACCATGGTGAGCTGAAGATTGATTCTGAAATAGGAAAAGGAACCAAGATGATTCTGACTTTTCCAAGGGCTGCCATGCCAGAATGGATAGCAAAAGAGATTAAAATAAATAAAGGTGATACTGTAATTGTTTTAGATGATGAGCCTTCTGCTCATGGAACATGGGATGCTTGTTTTAGAAACCTCTTAAATGATATACAACTAAAACATTTTACTAACGGTGATGACGCCATTAATTTTATTAATAGCTTTCCAGAAAAAAACAAGTTGTTCATGTTAACTGATTATGAATTATTAGAGCAGGTGTTGAATGGTATAGAAGTTATAAAGAAGGTCAATGTTGAGCGTGCTATTTTGGTAACTAGTCACTATGCCGAAGAAGAAGTACAAAAGCTGGTGATTGAAAATGGAATAAAGCTTTTACCCAAGCAATTGGCTGCAGAAATTCCTATAGAGATATGTAAAGTGAGCAACGACAAAAAGCGCGACAAAAGCAAAGCCGCCAAAAGCAAATCTGAAGAAGCTGATGCACACGTAGTCGATGACGTTAGAGATATGGCTAATACTATTGGGAGCGTTTTTGAAAGCAGGGGCAAAAAAGCAGATATATATTATAATCCTGATGATCTTTTAAAGGGTGTGTCCAAATGCCGCAAAGACGTTATAATATGTGTAGACCATGAATTTGAAGGCAGCAAATTAAATGGTTTTGATGTCGCAAAGCAACTGCATGAACAAGGTTTTACGAGATTGTATCTGTTGTCTGGTAGAACGTTTGAAAAAAGCGAAATCCCGGATTATTTAACTGTAATCATGAAGACCGATACTGATGCTATTTTTAAACTGGCTGAGAGTTAATGGCAAGTCTTCGCATTATTGGTGGTAAGTGGCGTAGCCGCAAAATTAGTTTTGTGTCATTAAAAGGCCTAAGGCCTACCACTGATGCTGTTCGAGAAACTCTTTTTAATTGGCTTGCTCCGGTTATTAATAATACAAA
>Ga0194038_1001391_pt1 | contig 10463 bp, 8 predicted proteins | sample JunL226m_MetaG_FD_148630 | JGI IMG/M metagenome (GOLD analysis project Ga0194038, IMG submission 148630) | Anoxic zone freshwater microbial communities from boreal shield lake in IISD Experimental Lakes Area, Ontario, Canada - Jun2016-L227-6m | ecosystem: Environmental > Aquatic > Freshwater >...
GGCCACGATCGCGCGGGTGGCCGCGGTGCAGTCCTGACCCGAATTAATCAGTGCGCCGGCCACCGCTCCGTGCACGGCGGCGTCGAGGTCGGCGTCGTCGAACACCACAAACGGCGCCTTGCCGCCGAGTTCGAGTTGGGTGCGATGACCGTGAACGGCGGCCGCCGCCATCACTTTTCGGCCCACCGCGGTCGAACCCGTGAACGTCACCACGTCCACACCTGCGTGTCCGGCGAGCGCGGTGCCCGCATCAGCCCCGGCCCCGGTCACGACGTTGAACACCCCGTCGGGCAGGCCGGCCTCACTCGCCAACCGAGCCAGCGTCAGCGTTGTGAGTGGGGTGATCTCGGCGGGTTTGATCACCACCGAGCAACCGGCCGCCAGTGCCGGGATGACCTTCCACACCGCCATCTGCAGCGGGTAGTTCCACGGTGTGATGGTCGCGACCACGCCCACGGCCTCGCGCCGGATGGAAGAGGTGTGGTCCGCGGAGTATTCCGCGGTGGCCTTGCCCTCGAGGTGGCGGGCCGCACCGGCGAAGAACGCGATGTTGTCGATACTGCCCGGGACGTCGAACTCAGTCGCCAGCCGAACCGGCTTGCCGGTCTGGCTGACCTCCTCGGCCACTATGTCGGCGGCGTGGGCATCCACGAGTTCGGCCAGTCTGGCCAGCACGGCGGATCGCTCGGCAGGGGTGGCACCCGACCAGGCCGGCAGCGCCGCGCGGGCCGAGGCGACGGCGATATCGACATCGACGGGCGTGGCGAGGGCAAGCTCGGCGACGGCTTCGCCGGTCGCGGGGTTGATCACCTGATGGCGGCTTCCGTCGGTGGTCACCGGCGCGCCGTCGATCCAGCTACTGGGAATCACCGCCCAACGGTAACCGAGCCCTCGAGCGGCCGCCACGAATTCCAGCGTTGATTCGGCCAACGGGTGGCCTTTTCCACATGCTTAGTTGCTTATGGCAACGGATTCCGTGCACAATCGACCAATGGACGACATGTCCAAGACCATTATCGAGAAGCTCCAGCGCGACGGCCGCCGGTCCTATGCCGGGATCGGTAAGGACGTCGGCCTCTCGGAGGCTGCGGTGCGCCAGCGGGTGCAGCGGCTGATTGATGCCGGTGTGATGGACATCGTCGCGGTCACTGATCCGATGCAGCTCGGTTTCTCCCGTCAGGCGATGGTCGGCATCCGCTGTCAGGGCGATACCACCAAGGTCGCCGAACGGCTCGCGAAAATTGACGCGGTGTCCTATGTGGTGCTCACCGCGGGCACATTCGACGCGCTCGTCGAGATCGTCTGCGCCGATGACGCCGAACTGCTGGACCTGCTCAACACCGAGATTCGGGCGATACCCGGAGTGACCTCCACCGAAACGCTCGTCTATCTGAAACTCGTTAAACAACAATATAATTGGGGAACGCGATGACAACGACCGAGACCCGGGACCTTACTGCCGAGTTGTCGGCCAAAGCGGACCGCTACCTGTGGGGACACTTCGCCAGACACGGCCATGGCATCAGCGCGCCGATCATCTCCCGGGGCGAGGGTTGCTACATCTACGACAGCCACGGCAAGCGCTACTTCGACGGCCTGTCCGGACTGTTCGTGGTGCAGGTCGGCCACGGTCGCGCGGAGCTTGCCGAGGCCGCCGCCAAACAGGCCGAGACACTTGACTTCTTCCCGCTGTGGTCCTACGCCACCCCGCCCGCGATCGAACTGGCCGACCGGCTGGCGCACTACGCCCCCGGCGATCTGAACCGGGTGTTCTTCACCACCGGCGGCGGCGAAGCCGTGGAGAGCGCATGGAAGCTGGCCAAGCAATTCTTCAAGCTGACCGGCAAACCCGGTAAGTACAAGGTCATTTCACGTGCCATCGCCTATCACGGCACACCCCAGGGCGCACTGGCCATCACCGGTCTGCCCGAGTTCAAGAAACCCTTCGAACCGCTGACCCCCGGCGGCTTCCGGGTGCCGAACACCAACTTCTACCGTGCCCCCGCGCCGTATGACTCCGACGCCAAAGCCTGGGGCCGCTACTGCGCGGACCGGATCGCCGAGGCGATCGAGTTCGAAGGCCCCGACACCGTGTGCGCGGTGTTCCTCGAACCCGTGCAGAATGCCGGCGGCTGCTTCCCGCCGCCGCCCGGTTACTTCGATCGGGTCCGCGAGATCTGCGACGAATACGATGTCCTGCTGGTCTCCGATGAGGTGATCTGCGCGTTCGGCCGCATCGGTTCGATGTTCGCCTGCGACGACTTCGACTACGTGCCCGACATCATCACCTGTGCTAAGGGGATGAGCTCGGGCTACTCCCCGATCGGCGCGATGATCGCCTCCGACCGGCTCTTCGAACCGTTCAACGACGGCAAGACCACCTTCGGCCACGGCTACACCTTCGGTGGGCACCCGGTGTCGGCGGCGGTGTCGTTGGCCAATCTGGATATCTTCGAGCGCGAAGGTATCAACGATCACGTCAAGACCAATGCGCCGATTCTGCGGGCCACACTCGAGCAACTGCTGGAGCTTCCGATTGTCGGCGACGTCCGCGGCGAGGGCTTCTTCTATGGCATCGAACTCGTCAAGGACAAGAAGACCCGGGAAACCTTTGACGACTCCGAGAGTGAGCGGCTGCTACGCGGGTTCCTATCCGCGGCGTTATTCGAGGCCGGGCTGTACTGTCGCGCCGACGACCGCGGTGACCCGGTCGTTCAGTTGGCCCCACCGCTGATCAGCGGTCCGGCCGAGTTCGATGAGATCTACCAGATCCTGCACCGGGTGCTGGGCGAAGCCAGTCGGCTGCTGTGACTTCGGCTCCTATGAACCCCAAGCCGTCCGTCGACCCGGTGCGTTGGCAGCCCCCACCGGTCGCGCCGCTGCCCGAGTTCGGGCCCGCTGAGCTGACCGTCTTAGGTATGCCGGGTGACGCGCCGGAGGACATCGTCGTCGACGCCGACGGTGCGCTGTGGACCGGACTCGTCGACGGACGCATCGTGCGGATCGACCCGGATGGCACGGTAAGCGTCGTCGGACAGACCCCCGGACGGCCGCTTGGGATGACGGTGGCCCACGACGGCCGGCTGCTGATCTGCACCAGCCCGGGCGGACTGCTGGCGATGGACCGCACAAGCGGGCACACCGAGGTGCTGGTGGATGCGGTCGATTTCCGGCCACTGAACTTCTGCTCGAATGTCGTCGAATTACCGGACGGCACAATCTTTTTCACCCAGTCCACCGCGAAGTTCACCTACGCGAACTTCAAGGGAGCGATCATCGAGGCGCGCGGTGACGGCGGGCTGTTCCGGCGCGATCCCGACGGCACAGTCACCACGCTGCTCAACCATCTCTACTTCGCCAATGGTCTCACCGCAACCCTCGACGGCACGGCTCTGGTATTCGCCGAAACTCAGGGTCGGCGGTTGAGCAAGTACTGGCTGACCGGACCACAGGCCGGCACCGTGACGGTGTTGGCCGAGTACCTGCCCGCCATGCCGGACAACATCTCGACGGGATCGACGGGGTGGATCTGGGTGGCGATGGTGACCCCGCGTAATACGGCCGCCGATGCTCTGGCGCCCCGCGCGCCGGTCCTGCGCAAGCTGGTGTGGGCGCTGCCCGACCGGTTGCAACCGCAGATCGTCCCGGAGGTTTATGCGGTGGCGTTCGATCCCGATACCGGAGCAGCGGTCGCCGGTGTGCACATGAAGCGCCCGGATTTCGGCGTGGTGACCGGCCTGGTGGAACACCGTGGCCGGTTGTGGATGAGCAGCATCGGCTTCCCGGCCGTCGCACACTGCGCTGTCCCGACCTAACGGCGAGGCTCCCCGAAATCACCTCTCCAATCGCCTAACCTGCGAGGCGATGGTGACGATGACCATGCTGCGGCGGGCTGCCGCCGTGACGGCGACCCTCTTCATGGTGGGAGCGCCGGTTGTTGCGTGGGCCGAACCGATGAACTCGACCGACCCCAACACCTGCCCCTACAAAGTGTCCACCCCGCCCGCCGTCGACTCCTCCGAGGTGCCCACCGCGGGCGACCCGCCCCAGCCACTGCCGGTGCCGGCTTCGGCGGTAGGCGGAGACGCGCTGAGTGGCTGCGGAGTGATCGTCGCCGCCGGCACCCCTGCGCTGCCGGGGGACATCTCGGCTGAGGCCTGGCTGGTGGCCGACCTCGATACCGGTGACGTCATCGCGGCCCGCGACCCGCACGGCCGCCACCGCCCCGCGAGCATCATCAAAGTGCTACTCGCCATGCAGGCGATCAATGAGCTTCCGTTGAACAGGATCATCGAAGGCACCCAGGACGACGCCAACGCCGAGGGCACCAAGGTCGGCGTCGACGTCGGCGGCCACTACACCGTCAACGATCTCTTGCACGGTCTGCTCATGCATTCCGGAAACGACGCCGCCCACGCACTCGCCGTCGCACTCGGCGGCATGGACGTCGCGATGCAGAAGATCAACACACTGGCCGGAAAGCTCGGCGCACGGGACACCAGGGTGGCCACACCGTCCGGTCTTGACGGACCGGGGATGAGCACCTCGGCCTACGACATGGGCCTGTTCTACCGCTACGCGTTCGCCAATCCGACGTTCACCAATATCGTCGGGACCCGCACCTACAACTTCCCCGGCCACGGTGAATCACCGGGCTACGAGCTCGAGAACGACAACCAGTTGCTGCTGAACTACCCGGGTGCACTGGGTGGAAAGACCGGCTTCACCGATGATGCCCAGCAGACCTTCGTCGGCGCGGCCAACCACGACGGACGTCGACTGGTCTCGGTGCTGCTGCGCGGCACGCGCGAGCCAATCCCGCCGTGGCAGCAGGCCGCGCATCTGCTCGACTACGGGTACGCCACCGCGCCCGGCACCAAGATCGGCACCCTGATCGATCCTGACCCGTCCCTGATACCGCCGAAACCGGAAGCCGCGATCAGCGCGGCGCCGATACTGTCCGCCGACGCTCTTCCGGTGCGGATCGGAGTGGCCGTGATCGGCACACTCATCGTGTTCAGTCTGATCGGGGTTGCGCGCTCGCTGAATCAACGGGCGCAGGCGCGCTAACCTCCGTCGCCGCCCACGCGGTGGCGAACAGCACCAACCTGGCGGTCATGTAGGCGAACACCATCACCCCGAGTACGGGGCCGAAGACGGTGCCGGCCGGGCCGTGCAGCACCACCCGAAGGTAGATCGAAGCCACCTGCTTGAAGATTTCGAACCCGACCGCGGCCAATAATCCGGCGGCCGCGCACCGGCGCAACGGGACGCTTTGACGGGGGAGCCGGGCGATCATCACCGTGAACAGCAGCCAGGACACCAGTACCGAGGGAACGATTAACACCGGTTCGGCCAGCGCGGTCAGCCCGATGGTCAGCAGTATGCCCGCGAACGCAACTGCTAGCGCGCGCAGATCGGACAGCTTGGTTTTGACGAAACCTGTTGTGGCACTGGGCTGCCCCCACATCTGTGTGAGCGCCTCACGAAGCCGCTGCATCCACAGCAGTCCCACATAGATCGCGGTGGCCAATCCGATGATGCCGACCGAGGTCCGCGAGTCGATGGCCGACTCGATCAGCGCTATCAGCTGAGGGCCGAGATCGCCGGGCACCGCCGACTTGACTCGGGCGTCGATCTCGGCGAGCAGTTGCGGGCGGCTGGTGAGCACGAAGCCGACCGCCGCGAAGCCGATCATCAGCAGCGGGAACAGCGCGAAGATCGTGAAGTAGGTGATGCCGGCGGCATAGAAGTCGCCCTGAGCCCTGGTGTAGCGCTGCTGGGCGCGCAGTGCACGACGCCACAGTTGTTTCAGCAGGGAAGGAACCCCAGCCGCTCATATACCCGGCCGAGTGTCGCCGCTGACACCTCGCGGGCACGGTGGGCGCCGGCGGCCAGAACGGCCTGCAGTTCGGCGGGGTCGGAAAGCAGTTCGTCCACCCGGGCCCGGATCGGGGTGACATAGGAGACCACGGCGTCGGCGGTGTCGGACTTGAGGTCTCCGTACCCGCGGCCGGCGTATCCCGCCACCAGGGTGTTGATATCGGCGCCGGTAACCGCGGACTGAATGGAGAGCAGATTCGACACCCCGGGCTTGGCCTCGGGATCGAAGCGGATCTCGCGTTCGCTGTCGGTGACCGCCGAGCGGATCTTCTTGGCTGACACCTTCGGGTCGTCGAGCAGGCTGATCAGACCCGCGTCGGTGGCCGCCGACTTGCTCATCTTGGCCGTGGGCTCGGCCAGGTCGTAGATCTTGGCGGTCCGTTTGGCGATCATCACCTCCGGCACCACCAACGTCTTCGGAAAGCGGGCGTTGAATCGCTGTGCGACATCGCGGGCGAGCTCGAGGTGCTGTCGCTGATCCTCCCCGACCGGAACCAGGTTGGTGTCATAGAGCAGTACGTCGGCGGCCTGTAGCACCGGGTAGGTGAACAGGCCGACCGTGGTGGAATCCGATCCCTGCTTGGCCGATTTGTCCTTGAATTGCGTCATCCGCGAGGCCTGGCCGAAACCGGTGAAACAGCCCAGCACCCAAGCTAATTCGGTGTGGGCAGGCACGTGGCTCTGCACAAAGATGGTCGAGCGCGCCGGGTCGATGCCCAGCGCCAGATACTGCGCTGCGGTGACCAGCGTGCGCCGACGCAGCACCGCGGGATCCTGAGGCACGGTGATCGCATGCAGGTCGACGATGCAGAAGAACGTATCGAAGTCGTCCTGCAGGGGAACCCACTGCTGGACCGCGCCGAGAGCATTGCCGAGATGCAGTGAGTCGGCGGTGGGCTGGATGCCGGAGAAGACGACGCGGGGGCCAGGAACGCTCATGATGCGTTAATCCTGTCACGGCGGCGCTGACTGCTAGCGTTTTGTTCATGCGACGACCACTGTTGGGCCTGACCGCCCTGCTCGCGACGATGACATTGCTGGCCGGTTGTTCCGGTGCCCCGGGCGGCGGGGAGAAGCGCCCAGCCTCGGCCGCGGTGGTGATTGTCTCCGGCGGTGACGCCACCAGCCCGTTCACCACCGGCGATGCGGCCTGCGCCACCGGCCTGGCCGCCGGCAACACCAACACCGCGATCCGCGAGTTCCTGCTGTCGAAGAAATACACCGTATACACCTCACCGGCCATGGCCGGTCGAGGCCAAGTCACCGACCAGACCGGCTTCGGCGCCTTCGGCGTATGCCCGGTGACCCTGCCGGAGAACATGACCGTGAACTCCACCGGCAGCATCGACACCGCCGGCGAACATCTGGCCCGGTTCATCAACTGGCTGAATACCGAAAAGGGTGTCACCGAAGTGGATTTCGTGGGCCACTCGATGGGCGGGCTGTATTCGCGCGCGGCGATCCGGGTACTGGCCACCACCGGCAGCAAGGTCAAGATCCGCTCCCTGACCACCATCGGCACGCCGTGGCAGGGCACCTACCTGTCCGACTACGCCAACGACCTGATACCGCTGACCGACTGCGTCGGTGACAGTTTCTGCGAGACCTCGATGAAAACCATGAAGGAAGAGGTACTGCGAACCATGGCCGGCTCGGGCCGTGAGGTCAACCAGGCCTATCTGATGGGCAAAGACGGCTGGAACCAGTTCCAGTCCGGCGTGCTGGCCAGCATTCCGGTGGTGCTCATCGCCGGAAAGAAGTTCACCATTCCCGGGCCCGGGAACCCCGCGGTGTGGCCGAACGACGGCATCGTCGCCATGCAGAGTGCCCTGGCCAGGAACGTCACCGACCCGGTGCTGCCGCACCGGCGCTGCTTCACCTTCGACGACACCCACTCCATCTACGTGTCGAATGCGGCCGGCCTGGATTGGAAGACCGCGTTGACGTGGGATCCGGCGGTGCTGGAAACGGTGCGCCAGGCCATCGAGGACGCCCCGAAGGCAATGGAGTCGGTCAACCGGCAGGACTGCCCGGCTAGCTGAGGTTTTGAGCCGGGGTCAGGATCTGCACGGCGGCATCGACAACGAGATCGAGGTCATCGCCGAGTGCGCCGGTGGTCCATTCCCGGGCCATCTCAGACAGCGCCCCCACATAGATCGCAGCCTCAACCTCACGCGCCATCGGATCGGACTCCGGGTCGATTCGCTGTCGGTCGCTCAGGATCATCCTGCGCAACTGAACCTTGGCCGCGGCGCGGCGGCTTGCGAACATGGGATTGGCGCCGGACCCGGCAAACAGCACCCTGCCCCGGCGCGGGTCGGCGGCGGTGAACTCGAGGACCGTCCTGATACCGGCCCGCAACCGGGCAGGACTGGCGGCCGGAAAGTCGACCACCACCGCGGCCAGTGCCGCGCCCAACTCGATGACGACCTCGTCGTATAAGGCTCCGAAAAAGGCATTGATATCGGTGAAGCTCTCGTAGAAGTAGCGAGAGTTCAACTCCGCGGTCCGGCACACCGAACGAACTGACACAGCGGCTTCACCACCCTCGCCGAACAACTCGAAGCCCGCGCGCACGATCAGCGCGCGCCGTCGGGCTTTTCGGTCCGCCGGGTCCAAGCCCGCCCATCGGGATGCCCGTGACTCTGGAAGTTTCATACCCCCACTCCCCCGCGCTCGACCGTGTCATAAAAAGGTTATTCCTTGTGACTCAGCTCACGTGGCGGGTTGCTCGCGGCGACTGGCCGCGTGAGTCGCCACCAGAGTAGGCCGGAAAACCCTGCCGCCGACGTGGGGGTTCAGGTCCGGGGCGGCCCGTGAGGGGAGAATTCCCTCGTGCGGACACATATTTGCCCGCGCTCGGCGATGTCCGCGGCGACCGGACGGTCACCCGCGTCGGGTGTTTGCATACCCACGCGGGGTGTGATTATGTTCACTTCATCAGCGTGCTGCCAGGGTTTTATCAGCCAACTATCCGGAATTTATTACCCGGGCAGCGCCACCGCTAACTTTGGTCACGCACGTAGCCAAAGTCCCTCCGGAAAGGTCCCCCATGTTGACCGCAGGATCATCGAAGTACATCGGCCGGGTTGGTGCTCTGGCCGTCGCCCTCGGTATCGGCGGGGCGGTCGCCATTACGCCCGGCGTGGCTTGGGCAGACGACTCCTCAACATCGGGAGCATCGGGCGCCGAATCCGCGCCGAGCACCGAATCCGCGCCGGCGCCCAAGGCCCGCGCCGAGCGTGCGCATCAGCGCACCGCCGGTCGTGACGAGGCCACCCCAAACCGAACGGCAGACTCGTCCACGCGCGGTCGGGGATCCGTGGATCTTCCAGCCCCGGCTCCAACGGCACAGCGTGGCTCCGATCGCGGCTCACGCCAGCTGACGACCGCGCCCGCACCTGAGGTGAGCTTGGCTCAGATCGACACCTCGTCGGATGCGCGAACGATCACGGCACCGTCGCCCGCGACTGCGGCCGCGTCGGCTGTTGAACGCTTTGTTGCAGCCGCGCCGAAGGCTGTGGCTGCTGCGGCTGCTGCACAGCCAGCTGCTGTGTCGGGATTCCTCTCGGCTCTCAGCACGGCACTGTCCGGAAACGGCACCGGAACACCCGCCGGTCCCCTCAACTTCCTCACGGCCGCACTGTCTTTGGTCAGCCGGGAGATCAACCGGCTGACTTCCACCTACGCACCGGTCGCGCAATCCGTTCAGACCGGTCAGCAGGTCACGGCCGCGCGCGCCACAGCCAGCGCAGTGGCCGCAGCGGCGTCGGTGTCAAGCAGTCCGTCGGCGACCTATGCCGTCAGCAGTGACTGGGGTTCGGGTTTCACCGGCAACGTGACAGTGGCGGCCGGCCCGACCGCCCTCAACGGCTGGACCGTCAGCTTCAACACCCCGGCGGAAATCACCAACCTCTGGAACGGTGTCATCTCCAGCCATGTCGGCACCGCCTATGTGGTCACCAACGCCGACTGGAACAGCCAGGTCGGCGCCGGCCAGACCACGTCGTTCGGATTCCAGGCCACCACCGGTAGTGCCGGCTCGGCAGTGACCGGCCTGCAGGTCAACGGTGCCGCTGTCGTCGCGCCCCCGGTGACCCCGCCGAGCGTCTCGGTGGCGGGCGTCACCGCCGCCGAACCTGCCTCCGGCACAGCACAGGCCGCCTTCGCCGTCACGCTGTCCAAGGCATCGACCACACCGGTCACCATCGGCTACGCCACCACCAATGGCACCGCGACCGCGGGCGCCGACTACACCGCGACCACCGGCACCCTGACCTTCGCACCGGGAGTGACCTCCCAGCAGATCAACGTGCCCATCCTGGCCGACACCGCCGTCGAGACGAACGAAACCTTCACCGTCACACTGTCCAACCCCTCCGGCGCCACCATCGCAGGCGCCACCGCGACCGGCACCATCACCAACACGGCCGCACCGGTTCCGGTGACCCCGCCGAGTGTCTCGGTGGCAGGCGTCACCGCCGCCGAACCATCGGCCACCGGAACGGCACAGGCCGCCTTCACGGTCACGCTGTCCAAGGCATCGACCACCCCGGTCACCATCGGCTACGCCACCACCA
>Ga0194038_1001393_pt1 | contig 10462 bp, 10 predicted proteins | sample JunL226m_MetaG_FD_148630 | JGI IMG/M metagenome (GOLD analysis project Ga0194038, IMG submission 148630) | Anoxic zone freshwater microbial communities from boreal shield lake in IISD Experimental Lakes Area, Ontario, Canada - Jun2016-L227-6m | ecosystem: Environmental > Aquatic > Freshwater >...
TCGCTACCTCCGACTGCGCTGGGTGGTTTGACACCATTCTTACCGATCGGTTCGCCCCGCGCCGGGGTCTGCCGAGATCCGCCGCAGATCTACGCGAAACGACCGGCGAACCCGCGGAGAGGTAGGTCGGCACTGGTGAGCAGTCCCGGCGGCGCCGCCACGACCGATCGGATCGCGTTGAGGGCGGGCATACCGGTGACGGTCATGCCAATCGAGGCGAAGGACGCGGGATCGGAAAGGTCCACGCCGGCCTTCGGGAAGATCATGTGCTTGTTGTAGACGTACGGGTCACCGATGATCTGAGTGATGTAGCAGCCCTTGATATCCCAGTGCGGGTCGGTGTGCGGGGTCATCTGCCACTCAAGGTGGGTCTCGATCTTCGGCACGCCGCCCACCATGCCCTGATACTTGATATAGCTCGCTCCCAGTGAGCCCTTCGGCAGTTGATACCAGCCAAGGTCGACGTCGTCGGTACAGGCGCCGAGTTCGTAGCTGAACGTCACCTCATCGAGTGTCAGGTCGAAACAGTCGGCCATCATCAGCACACTGTCGGCGAACACCCGGGTGTACTTCTCCAGCATCGCCGGCAGGTTCGGGTGATCGATGGAAAGGCCATAGCCGACCTCTTTCCAGGTGTCGGCAGAGTGGTGACAGGAGACGTCGACGGATTCGATGGTGGTGATGTTCTCGATCTCGGCAACATCAGCCGAGCACGCCACCCCGAGGATCTGGTTGACGCCGGGGTTCATCCCGGTGCCGTAGAACGTCGCGCCGCCTTTCGAGCACGCCTCAGCCAGCACTACCGATACCGGCTTGCCGGACGGGTGCGGGTGGTTGGTATCGCGATGCCACCCGGTGATCCAGTCGGCGGTGGTGACGATATTGATTCCGGCCTCGAGCACCTTCACGTAGAGATCCTCGTCGGGGAACACACCGTGGAAGGTCAGCACATCCGGTTTGGCGGCGATGATCTCTTCGATCGTGCCGGTGGCGATGACGCCGATAGGGTCCAGCCCGGCGATCTCGCCGGCGTCGCGGCCGATCTTCTCGCGTGTGTAGCAGTGCAGTCCGATGAGTTGCAGGTCGGGATGAGCGCTGATGCGCTTGATCATCTCGGTGCCGACATTGCCGGTGGCCACCTGGAACACCCGGATGGGCTTCGTGCGCATCGATGTCACGAGGTGGTCCTCTCGGGGTAGAACTGGGATGCCCACTTGCGGAACGTCGCGAAACTGTCGGACTCCGATGGCGCCAGTGCGGGTGCCTCGCGATAGCGCTGGTGCGACCAGATCTCGATATCGGCTTCGAACTGCTCGATGATGCTGGAACCAAATATCTGGGCCCGTTCTTGGACTTTCGCCGAATCGTCGTCGGGACGTCGGCCGATATAGACGGTGAATCGGATATCGCAGGTGGTCTCGTCCACCGGGGTGATCGCCGAGATGGTGCGGTTGTCCACCATGCCCCAACTCTTGGTGACCGCAACACCGAGTCCGCCGTTGATCGCCTCGACACCGCTATTGACATCGTCGATGATCTGGCCGTCGTCACCTTCGAAGGTGATGGTGAAATCGACGCGGGATACCGGTCCGTCAAAGTCGTGACGGGTGAACAACGGGACGATTGGTGTCTTGTGCACGAATTTGAAATGCGCAAAGTCCACACCGTTTTCGAGAACGTACTGCGGGTGCAATGTCACACGCGTCTGGTGCAGCGTCATCCGGGGGTAGTAGTCGGCAGCACTGCTGTGATCGTCGAATCCGGCGAAGACGTCGGGCACGTCGAAGTAGGGTTCGCGGCCTTCGACGTCATGCCAGATGTACGCCGCCTCGTTGCGCTCGATCACCGGGTAGGTGCGCATCCGGCGGCCCCTGTTGGGCCGGGGCTCATACGGGATGCAGACATTGCGGCCCGCGGCGTCCCACTGCCAACCGTGGAACGGACATTCGATGACCTCGCCTTCGACGTGGCCGCCGTAACCGAGGTGTGCTCCGAGGTGCTCGCAGTAGGCGTCCATCACGGTCAGCCGTCCCGACCTCGACCGCCAGGCGATCATGTCGTGGCCGAAGTAGGTCATCCGGTGCACGGCACCCGTCTCAATCTCGTCGGACCAGGCGACCTGAAACCACCCCGTTGGCGTCATCGACAGCGGCGGGGTGGTCACCTGCCGAGAATAGTCTTTCGGCCGCTGCCCGCCGAGATCAACCGGTTTCGAAGTGTTGGTAGTCGATCGGGTTGTGCCAGTCCCCGCCCCATCGCCAGCCCCGACTGGTGAACGCCCGCACTGCCGCGTCGCCGCCGTGCAGTAGTCCTAGGTCGTCGCGTCGGCGGTCGAGGTAGCGGGCGGCGGTTGTGGGCTGAAGGTCGCCGGAGGCGTCGATATAGGGGTTGATGAGCGGGTTGATGTCAACGGCGCGGCCATAGGCATGCACCGACCAGCCGTCCGCCAAGACGCGGCAGTTGAACGCCGAGGTGTTGTTGTCCCGCATCGACAACTCGTCCTCGGCGCCGCGATAGTGCTCGACCGTGCGCATCTTCTCAACGGGATAGCGCAGACGGGTGAGATCGTTGAAGATCGCGATGACGTCGTCGACGATGTCCTGGTTCACCACCAGTTGACCCCGATGCATATTGCCATCGAAGCCGAGGTAGTCGAGTTCGACGCGGCGCAGCGCCGTTGGTGCGACCGGACATCCGGGCCGCCAGGTGGCGCCGAGTTCGGCGGCACTGACCGGATGCACCGTCGCCGACGCGGCAGCGGGAGCCGATGACGCGGGCGCGCACGGAACCGTGACCGCGCCGACCGCGGCTAATATCGCAACTGCGGCAATCCCTCTGAGGTGATTCACTTCGCTACGATCACATCACACGATCCGGTTCTGATCGTGATGCCACGGCGGTGCGATACTCGGACGCATGACACCCCGCGCTGACGTCACGGTGCGACTTGCCACCCCACACGACGTCGCCGGGATCATCGAGTTGGAATACCGCTACTTCATCGACAACCTCGACGCCACCGCGCGGGCGAAGGGCTTCATCTCAGTCCTGCATTCCCCGGAATGGCTTGCTGCGGCCATCGACTCCGCCGGCGTGCACGTCGCGGCCACCGCTGACGGTGGTATCGCCGGTTTTATCGCCGTCACCGACCCACCGGACCGCAATGCAACCGAGGTTCCCCCGATCGTGCGCGCAATGCTTGACCTTGCCGAAACCATCGAAACCAACGGGAAACCGATTGCCGCACAGCGCTGGGCGCTACGCGGGCCGGTCTGCATCGACGAGGCCTTCCGGGGCTGCGGCATCTACGCCTCGTTCAACGCGACCACCGGGGAGTTCTACCGCGACCGCTACGACATCGGCGTTGTCTTCGTTGCGGCCGACAATCCTCGATCACTGCACACCACGACCACCAAACTCGGGGCCCGATCGCTGGCGACATTCGTGGTCGATTCCAAGCGCTACCACTTCCTGGTATTCGACTTCACCGACAGCGTTCGATCATGACACTGGATCGTCGCCGTTTCCTCGTTGCCGCCGCAGGCGCTGTGGGTCTGGCCGTGACGGGTTGTTCGCGACCGACGCCGGTCGCGCTGGTCTATCGCGGGCCGGCGAGCACCCCCGGCGCCCCGGAGGCGGTGGCCGCACTGCTGGCGGCCGGCGAACACGCGATGGATGTTCGATTCGTCGGTCCTGCCGAAGCGGACAAACTGACCGCTGCCGTTTTGTCCACAGCAGTGCTCTACGTCCAACCCGGCGGCGCCGACGACCTCGATGCAGCATGGAAGGCCGTCGCTCCTATCGCGTTGGCACTGCGGAACTGGATTCACAACGGCGGCGCCTACCTCGGCTGCTGCATGGGCGGCTTTCTGGCCGGCCGTGATCCGGGGTTTGATCTTCTGCCCGGCGATGCCGCGGAATACAGCACGACACCGGGGGCGACGGTGAACGACAACGCCGACACCCTCATCACGGTCACCTGGCGCGGACAGCCGCAGGCCGTCTACTTCCAAGGTGGACCGGGCTTCATGGTCAACGCAGGGCCCGACGATACGATCCTCGCGCGCTACTCCAATGGCGTTGTTGCAGCAGGGGTTTTCGGCTTCGGCCGTGGCGCGGTGGGTGTCACCGGACCGCACCCGGAAGCCCCGGTGGCGTGGTACACCGATGCCGGCCTCGACGTGCCGTCACCGCTACCCCATCAGGCGTTCACCGATCTGGTGACTACGACGCTCGCGCGCCGCCGCTGAACCCTCAGTGCTGACGTGCGGCGCGGGCACTGGCCGCAGCGGCCGGCTTGGACTGGTTCTTGTTGAACCCGAGGACAACTACCCGGTTATTGCTGCCCGGTCCGGCGGTGGCGGTGCTGAACTGGCCGGCCACGACAGCCAGGTTGCTGTTGTTTCCGGTGCCGGTCGTTCCGCCGGCCCTGGCAGTGTTTCCGTTACCCCAGATCGCCGCGAGGTTGCCATTGCCGTACTGAGCGTAGGCCCCGTTGTTGGCATTGAACGGGGTGACGACACCGGTCCAGGCCAGGTTGACGTTGCCGTAGCCGGATTCGGCGATGGTGCCGTCTCCGATTGCCCGCGCGAAGTTGCCGTTGCCGTTGCCCGCGGATGCCGTGGCACCTGCGATTCCGCCCAGTAGGTAGGGGTAGGTGGCTGCCCGCGCGACATTGAGCATGCCGTTCGTGGCACTGGCCGCGCTCCGATACCCGAAGGAACGGGCGTATTGCGCCACGCCGCCGGTGGCCGTTGCCGCGGTTTCGTAGCCGAAGGCACGGGCAGACTCCAGGCTGCCGCCGGCGCCGGAGATCGCGGTGCTGCGATCACCGATGGCGCGAGCCCAGTTGAGGTTGCCGTTCGTCGCGGCGGCGAGTGCGCCGGGACCGAATGCGCGAGCAAGGTTGAAGTTGCCGACCGGCTCACCTGCGGCACCCGTGGAGCCGCCAACAACGGCCTGCGCGCCGGTGCCGAGGGCACGGGCGATGTTGAAATTGCCGTTCGCGGCGTCGGCGGTGGCACCCAACCAGGCCAGGGCGATACTGAAGTTGCTGCTGCCACCGACCAACGGCGCGGTGCTCGCGCTACTGCCATTGCCGCCCGCTAACGCCAGGTTGAACAATCCGCCCGACGCCGTCGCGGTGGCGCCATCGCCGATGGCGATAGCCCACTGCAACGGCCCGCCGGACGAGCATCCCGTGCCCAACGTTCCCAGCCCCGTCGCAATACACGACGCGTGCGCCGGCACCGGAGCGACGCTGGTCGCCAGCGCACTGGCAGCCACCGCACCCAGCACGCCACCGGCAATCAACACACCAGCCGCACGTGAGCGGTACCGCCCGGAGCACAATTCGCGCTGCGCAGTCATTAAAAATCCTTCGATCGGCTGAACGTGGGGATTGGCTTCCGACCTGTCGGGGCCACGCTACCTGAGAAAAACATGAGAAACTTAGCACGCGTGTGGGCAGATGCAAATCCTCGCGACATGACCCGGAACGACGTGTCTAAAACATGTGGTGAAGGTGACCTTCAGCCGCGCCACGATGGGCGGCGCGGAACGCGAACGAGAAGGGGATCGCCACCAGGAACGCGCCACCGATCATGTTGCCGATACCGACCGGGATGATGTTCCAGGCAAAGGCCGCCCCCCAGCCGGGGCCCTTCCCCTCTTCAGAGATCAGGGCGAAGTAGGCCATATTGGCGACGCTGTGCTGGAAGTTGGCCGCACAGAACAGGGTGACCGCGAGTAGAACCGGGATGTACTTGCCGATGATCGTGCGGCCCATGGTGGCGAAGAAAGCGGCCATGCCCACCATCCAGTTGGCCAGCACCCCGGACAGCAGTGCCTGGAACCAGGCGGTGGTCGTGCCAACCGAATAGTAGTAGGTCTTCTTGGCGACGAACGCCTCCAGTGTTTCCTGCATCTCGGGGGGATAAACCTGCGCCCGGGAGATTAGCCAACTGGCCACCACGGCGCCGATGAAGTTGCCGACCAGTGCCAACGCCCAGAACACGATGAGCCTGCCCAACAGCGGCTTGGTGTTCTGTTGCAGCAGGGTGGACGGCAGGACCACATTGGCTTCGGTGAAAAGGATCGACCCCGACAGGATCACGAAGAAGAATCCTGTCGAGAACCCAAAGCCCTGCAGCAGATACCTCAGGCCGAGCACCTGCACCTGTTCGGATAAAAGCACCGAGAACAACGCGCCCATGGCGATAAATCCGCCACCCATGACCGACAACACCATGATCTGCGGGATCGACGTATCCACAATCCGACGAATCCCCGACCGGGACAGCTCCTGGATCACGACTTCGGATGAGAGGTCCTGCGGGGGTGGTAGTACGGCGTCGTCGGTCATGCCACTCCTGTCTGATCGTCGCGGGAAAGGCGCACATCTACTTCCCAGTCCACGTGACTCCATTCCGGGGTACTGCGGAGTCGGCCGACGAGGTCCTCGAACTGCTCGCTGTCGGTGGGCGCGTACTCGAACCAGGTCAGGAAGTCGAACGGCTGCCCGATATCGCGGCTGTGGTGCAGGCGCCGAGCCACCGCAGGCAGGTATTCCAGGCCGATGGTGATGTGGCTCTCGGCCAGCAGCGCCCGCCGCTCGTCCTGGGCCAGAGTCCACCACGAACTGGCCTTGCGAATGGGAATCAATGCCCCCCGGGTGCACTGTGGACGCCCGAGACCCTCTTGGCGCTGCGCCAGGACATTCAACTCGGCACGGGTGGAGTAGCGGATATTGCTCGTCACCCCTTCCAATGACCAGACCGTACCGGCCTCCTGGCGTGTGACCGAAGCCTCGACGACGTCTAGTCGGTCTGCGGCAGGCAGGGTGTCCCCGACAACGGAGGTGATCGAGTCGATACGCCACAGGCCACTTCCCCCGGCGAGATAGGTGGTGAGCGCCAATGGCATTGCGCCACACTACCAACGCAGGAATCAACGCGGAGCAATAGCGGCCGGGCTAGCATTGCGCCAGAATGGCCGCCGAGTGGGAACGGGTGAGAACGGGTGAAGTATGAAGCCAGGTGACCCGGATCCGCTTGAGGCGTCACTGACTGGCCGCCGCGAGGGACCGATCACTCTCGACGATTGGGCGGGTGGCCTGCCGCAAAACCGCGCGCAACTGCCGTCGGTGCGGATCAGCCGCAGATGGTTCAGCAGCCTGTGGCTGGTTCCACTGGGAATCGTCGGGTTGGCTCTTTCGATCGCCGTCGTTCGTGAGATGACCCGCTACGGCTGGTATCAGGATTTCATCACGCGCTACCCGGGAACCTCCACCGACTACGTCGACCCCGTCGACTCCGGCTTCCCCTGGTGGCTGCGCTGGCAGCACTTTTTCAACCTGCTGTTCATGATGTTCATGATTCGTGCGGGACTTCAGATCCTTGCCGATCATCCGCGGCTGTATTTCAACATCGCCTGCAAGCCGGACACCGAGTGGATGCGACTGCGCGATGCGGTGCCCGCCGACCGCCGCGATCCCGAGGACGCGAAGAACGTCTGGACCGCGAAACTGGATTCGGTAGCACTGCCCAAACATCTTGGCCTGCCGGGAATCCGGCACACGATCGGCCTTGCCCGGTGGTGGCACTTCACCTTCGATCTGCTGTGGCTGATCAACGGTGTCGTGTTCATGGTGCTGCTGTTCAGCACCGATCAGTGGAAACGACTGGTGCCGACTTCACTCGACGTATTTCCCAATGCGCTGTCGACGGCTTTGCAGTACCTGTCGTTGGAACTGCCCCAGAACGCGGGATTCAACACCTATAACGCGCTGCAGCTGCTGGCGTACTTCATCACGGTGTTCATTGCCGCGCCACTAGCTCTGGTGACCGGATTGCTGCAGGCGCCGGCGATTGCAGGCCGATTCCGCACCAGCGTCGGTCTTCTCAATCGCCAAATTGCGCGCACAGTCCATTTCGGCGTGCTGGTCTGGATGTTGATCTTCATCGTTGTCCACACGCTGATGGTCTTCGTCACCGGTTTCGTGGGCAACGTCAACCACATGACGCTGGGCACCGACACGAACTCCTATCGCGGGGTGGCGCTGTATCTGGCGTGGATGGCAGTTGTCGTCGCCTTCTGGCTGGCCGCCTCGCCGCTGACGATCAAGTATCCGCGGACCGTCCAAAAAGTTGGCACGGCGATGGTCGGCTGGTTGAAGAAGATCCTCGAACGATGGGCCCCGAAGGCGACCTACTCCAAAGACGACGTCACCGACTACTTCTGGCCCAACGGCACGTTGCCCGTCACTGATGAGTACCGGGCGCTTCAAGCGGGTAACTGGTCCGACTATGTGCTGCGAGTAGACGGCCTAGTGGAAAACCCAGTCGATATCACCTACGCGGAACTTCTTGCACTGCCCAAGCAGGATCAGATAACCCACCACTTCTGCATCCAGGGCTGGTCGGCGATCGGTGAGTGGACGGGCGTTTCGATGCGCACGATCTGCGAGTTGGTCAAGCCCCTGCCGAGCGCCAAGTGGGTGGCGTTCTATTCATTCGCCCAGGGGTCGGACGGCGGGCGGTACTACGACTGCCACCCGATCGCGAACATGTATCACCACCAGACCATTCTCGCCTACGGACTGAACGGTGAGCCGCTGAACGAGGCGCACGGAGCGCCGGTCCGGCTTCGCGACGAAGTAGAACTTGGTTTCAAGATGGTCAAATGGGTCGAGGCGGTCGAATTCCTGGAGTCCTACGAACATCTCGGCGGGGGTTACGGCGGATACAACGAGGATCACGAGTATTTCGGCTTCCGCATGCCGATCTAGCGGGCATCGGCCTAGGGTCTGGACGGTGAAGCCGAAAACGCGCCTGCTCGCAACTGTGCTTACCTTGTTAATGATGACGAGCTGTTCGGGGAACGCGGAGTCGACGCCGACGCCGGGATCCCCGGGCGACCAGATGGCGTTCATGGTGATGTCGTCGGGGGGCATGGCGCCGGCGGTGTTCCAGGCACTGGCCTCCCCATCCCTAGCGATCTACGGTGATGGCCGGGTGCTGACACTCGCGGAAAGTTCACTCCCCCAACTGATTCCGGCTCGCTATGAGGTGGCACGCATTGATCCGGCCGCGGTGGCATCCTTCGTGGCCCAGGTCGAAGCGGGCGGAATCGTCAACGCCGGAACCGATTTCGGCACGCCACGGCTCACCGATCTGCCATCGACGACGGTGATGGTTCAGGGCGCCAATGGCCAGGAACAGGTCAGCGTGTACGCCTTCGACGAGCGGTTCGATGCCCGAGTCAATCCCGATCAGCGCACTGCACGAGCAGGCCTGCGCGCGCTGATCGACCAGGCGTCCACCCTGGCGGCCGGTGCCGCCCGCATTCCCTACTCCCCCGATCGGGTCGTGGTCTACGAGGTCGAACCACGTAACGCGGGAGAGCCTGCCACCACGGGCTGGCCGGGACCGCCTCCGTCGAGCTTCCTCGTGCCCAGCACCAGCCGTCGCTCGATCGCATGCGGCGAATTGGTGGCGGATCCCGCCGAGGTCGTCTACCGGGCGGCACTGGCCAACCCCGGCGCGCGCTGGCTGGTGGACGGGGCCACCCGGACGTTGGCGGTCAACTCGCTGCCGTTGCCCGACGCTTGCCGCTGACGCATAAACCCAGCCGAATTGGTTCACTGGACGGCACCCGAAAGTAGCTGCACCCGGTTCTTTTGGCTTCTCTTGGCCCCGTTTATGTGAAAAACCTGAGTAAGTGGTTTAATGAGAGCTGATTTGCTGGTGGGGAAACGCAGAGGAATGGGGGTTGCCATGGCAATCGACAACAGTGCTCGGACGTCGTCAGGCGAGGGATCAGCGGAGCGCAGCAAGCGGCCCTTACGCGCGGTCGGGCTGATCAGCACCCTGTCGGTCGCACTTGGTGTGGGCTCAGCGCTCGCCTCGATGCCGATCGCCGGCGCCGATACCTCGGGTTCGGTCGGCGCATCCGACGCGACCTCGCAAGCCCCGGCGACGCGAGGGAGCGCCGGAGCACGGGCCAACCGCGAAGCGCGCACGCAGCGCAGTTCCACGTCCGCGGCCGGCACCGAAGCGCCGGCGCGACGCAATCGGGTCCATCTCGACCCGGCGTCGACCGCTGCAGCCACCGCCGATGACAACCGCGCGTCCGCGCGACTCAGCGACGAAACAGGCTCGCTCAGCCCCGCGGTGGACTCAGTCGCAGCTGTGGTCCAGATCGCCGACGCTGCGACGGCGGCCGCCGCAGCCCCGTCGCTGACCGCTGCTTCCACCCGCGCGTCTCTGTCGGCGCCGAGCAACGTACTGCTGTCATTGCTGACCGGCGGCGGCAATCCTGGAGCCCCCGACGCCACGCCGCTGGCGTGGGCGGCGGTCGCCCTGACCCGTCGTGAATCATCCGCGAATGCTGTTGCTGCCGTGGCGAACGCCGCCGCCTCGGCTGATCCGGCTGTTATCAGCCTGGTGGACCAGTACAAGGG
>Ga0194038_1001394_pt1 | contig 10461 bp, 7 predicted proteins | sample JunL226m_MetaG_FD_148630 | JGI IMG/M metagenome (GOLD analysis project Ga0194038, IMG submission 148630) | Anoxic zone freshwater microbial communities from boreal shield lake in IISD Experimental Lakes Area, Ontario, Canada - Jun2016-L227-6m | ecosystem: Environmental > Aquatic > Freshwater >...
CTTTTTATTCCTAATGAGGGTAGGGTTGGCCAAGACTAGAAAGGAGGCTCGCATGGCGGGTGAAGCTGATTCATCGAGTCGAGATAATTTGCTCGAAATGTTGCAAGAGTGCCTAGACCGTGGACTAGAGGAGCAACTAGTTGACGATGGTCAACTAGTTGCGGAAGCTCGATGGAGTAACGAGGGGCCAGTAAGGGATCCGTTTGTTGATTCGCCGGAACCGCTGGTGATGCGACAGCGTGTCCTGCACTGGGGGGCATTACAAAAATGGACCTTCCAGTACCTCCGCGATACTTGTGCCATGGTCCGCCTTCCAGAGGATGCACATGCGACCAAGCCGTCTCGAGAGTGCTCGTTAGCTGAACTGCTGACCAGCGTAGAGTGTGGAGAGGCCTATCTGAAAGACTGGTGGTTCCAAGACGATGCCCCACAACTACTAGATGACATGGAATTGCCACGAGAATTTCGTGAGGACATATCCCAGCGCTTGCTAGGTTTTCGAATCATGCACTTGTGGGCGGGAGGTCGGGGAGCAAAGACCCGGATCCATCAAGATGAGCCCGATGTTCATGTTTGGAGTGCCCAGGTTTCTGGGGTGAAGCGCTGGGCTTTATTCCCTCCAAATTTCTTGGACGATAAGCTCTCGCAGGACGCGAACGTTTTCGCTTTGTTGCAGCGGTCAGCACGCGCTTGTGGAAAGGTTGTAACACTATTTCCGGGTGATGTGTTAATCGTTCCACATAAGTGGTTTCACTCAGTACGTACTCTAGAAACCGGTATTAGTGTGAATGGATTTCATGTCACGCCTGATTTGCTGGCACCTTACTTGTGGACCTTGATGTCGTGGCCATTATATTTCGCGGGGCAAGTCGAGGGAGCAGTCCACCTTAGGGATGGATGTTGGAGTTACATGCAGCGTCGTGTGCAATATCTCCAACAGCGAAGCAAGGACTATGTGATGCGGCCGACCCAGATATCGAGAGCAAGTGCTGTCGACTACATAGGAGAAACTAATGATTCACCTTCACCCAAAGTCGGGTGAACTAACCTTATATTTATTCTGATGATAATTTTGTCTTGGCGCATAAAACTGTCATGCTATTGCAATTTTTTATTGGGTTTAAATTGAGATCAAAATTTCTACTCCACAAATAAATGAAAAAATCTTTTTAACGCTTTGATTTTTAAAAACAAAATTATATAAATGTCAGAATTTAAAAAAAAAATATTATCAGATAGCTTATTTGATTTGATACCTGCATGGTCTAGTGAGTTTGCTCCAGTAAAGACTGTTTTTTCTGCAGTTGAATCCAATGACTTAGAAAATCCTAGAGAGCCTTTACTATTAAAAGGCGCTATTAATCATTGGCCCGCTATAAAAAAATGGACTTTTGAATATTTTCTTGAAAAATATGGAACCTTAGAGGTTGTGGCCAATCTATATTCTGGGAAAAATAGAATTAAAATAAAATTGAATAAGCTGTTAGATCAAATTCTCAGTAATAGTGATAATGCCCCCTATCTTCAGGAGTGGTGGTATGAGCTTGATTATCCCGAGCTACTCGATGACATAATCATTCCACAATATTTCTTGGATGACTTTTCAAGTAAATTTCTTGATTTTAAAAACTCCCATCTATGGATAGGGGGGAAAAGCTCATCAACACCATTTCATCAGGATGAAACTGCTGGACATGTTTGGTCTGCTCAAATCTGCGGAATTAAGCATTGGATTTTTATTAATCCAGATATAAGGGTCCTAGATTCAGATCTAATTGATTTCTCAGTCAAAAAATTTAACCATAAATTCAATGGTGCGATTAAATATACTGAAGTATTACCTGGAGATATTTTATTCCTACCTTCAAATTGGTGGCATTCCGTTCATTCATCCGAGCCAACAATTACACTCAGAAATGTTTATGTACCCCAATCTTTGGCAAAACAGTATTTTCAGGGATTATTCAAGCTCTCACTTACACTAGCATTGAAGCGAGATTCTGAGTTACAAATTAATCCGCATCTCAGATATCAGTTAGAAACTTTCTGTGAAAAACTCGACCTAATCCTAAGAAAATCAAATTGAATTTGGAGCAAATTTCATATTGGAACTTCATGAGAATTTTTACGCCACCATTCCTTATTATTTGGAGTCATCAAGATATCAATAATAAGTGTTACTCGATCAGTTAATTCTCCATTGTAAAGTGTATGAATATGATCAACATCAAAACTATAAAGCCAACCCTCTTCTAGCGCTGCTATGCGATGATTCTTAAATCTTTTGCTAAATTTTTCTGGAGTATAAATATTCTCCTGTGAGCGTAATTCTCTTATTCCTTTTTGATCGGATAGGCAAATAACTGCTTTTGGACCTGAAATAATCGGTACTTGAAAACGCCAAACACCTTTACCTCTATCTGTATCTTCGTGTAATTCGTATGAGGTTAAAGGGGGACGTTTTATCAGCCTAAAGGCAGTTTTTGGGGCATCAAGTAGATTAAAAATACAATTTAACCCTGGAAACTTATTAGAGTAATTACTCCCTATTATGTTTGCAGAGGGATGATTATTGTAATGTCCTTGATGGCTTGTTGCTAAAAGATCTTTTCCCGCAAGAGGAATTGAGGACGAAAAAGGCCCTAGTTCATAAGGAAATATTTGTGAAACTTCTTTAACTTCCGCTTTTAGAGTATCTAAGCTAATAGGTATAGGTGCACGGAAAATTTTTAAAGGAGTCATCATCAATCGCCAAATTTCTTAGCCATTTCAACGTTTTCTAATAAATGTGTATTCGACCACATTGTGGTGAATATTTTATGTATTTTGTGGTTCATATACATATCCTGCAAAAGATCTAAGCAAATCTTTTTTTCTATTATAGATTTTGGGCCACGATTAAAAGGGCTCGAAATGTTAACTTCTAATTGAAGTTTATGAGCAGCGTCTAATATTGACATATTTTTATTTTGAACTGGTTGATTTTTTATTAAACTTTTTTCTAAAAAACTTGGATTAAGTGGAAACATAATAGTTTTGAAGCCATTGCCTTTTCCACCAACTTTATTGGCTAATTTATGTAACCACTCTATTGAAATATAAAAGTGATCATTTGGATTTAAGTAGAATGATTGCCACGTTGCCACACCATATCCTTTTATTATATCGCTCCTGAACGCATTTTCTAGAACTATAAATGCATTTAATAATATACTTTCAAAATCTGGCCTTGATAATTTAATAAGCTGAGTTTCAGGGTTATGAAGTAGTACCCCTCGTAAGCTATTTTTAGAAAGCCTAGAAATTGATGTTTCAAGACACTGAGTAATAAAATCAGGTTGTAGAAAATGTCTTTTTTGTGGCGCCAACTGAATATCTTTAATACTTAGGCTTGAATATTGATTTAGTAAGATTTTTTCAAATTCATCGTCTTCTCTTATATCTGCTGAGATATCGATAAATCCAATCTTAGTATAGACATCAATATTTTCTAACTTTAATTCATTAATTACTTCGCCAAGAATTTTTTCAGAAAGACCATTTGCGTAGTTATGTGCTGTATCGAAAGAACTAACGCCTTTTTCAATCGCAGATCTTAAAGTATTTTTTATTTGCAGTTCACTTATAGGCTTTTCACTTATTGAGTAGTCTGTTCCCAAGCCAATTTTTAGATTCATATGATAATTCTCTAGCTCAGCTTTGCAATATTTTCATTTCGAATCAATATGGTGCTTCCAAAAAACATATTTTCTGTTTCTACAAAAAGGTTTGGCCTTTCATTCCACAGTAATGTAAGGCTGCCATATCTCTTACTTTCTTTGCTAATGTCTTCTTGAAACAAGAAGGGTAGTACTGAGGCGATAATTTTTAGTTTTATTGGGTTGATTGAGGCAAGCGTATCTGTACATTCAGTATGCTCAAGAAATATTTCTGCAATTTTATATGCAGCCGCCAATTTAAATTTCATTTCATTAGAAAATAAGCCTTTGAGCTGAGGTTCTATTTCTGCCCACATATCGCACTTCTCATAAAAAGAGAAATCATTATCATCCGGAAACTTGATTAGTGTTTCAAGTTTTCTAGTTTGTACCTTATCGGTATTTGAAACCACATTACGTTTAAGGATTGATGGTATTTGATCTATCGGATTTCGTTTTTTATGGTCCAGTGTTTCTGGACAAAACGCAGATATGATTTTAATAAGCTTTTCAATGGAAAAAAATTCATTTCTTGATGGATTTATATATTCTATAAATTCATCTCGATGCTTTGTTTCAAAGAGATTTACATGTTGTAAATTTAAATCTCCCCTCCCTAAAAAGTTAGGGGTCTTGGACTCCAAGTACTTCCTTTCTTTTGCCTTCCCTGCCTTTCCTTTGGTATCACTGTCGTAATAGAAATACCCAAGTTGTCCGTACCAAAATATCCTATAAAAATCACTATTCCACTCACTCACGCGATTTTCAAGACTATTGATTGAGTTAACTTTAGGTCTATCATAATTAGTAGTCTCAACTAAGTCATAAATATTTTTTAGTTTTAATTTTTGATATTCTGATTTATTGGCGAAATCAACATTTCCATCAGACATTTCTCTAATAAATTTAATAATTCTTGTACTAATGATCTTGTCGATAAAGTCAATTTCTTTGTGATCACTTCCTGAGCTGCTATCAATGATAGTTAGATTATCTAGTTGTAGATTTTCCTCGCTAAGGCTATTTTCATATTCAGCCTTCTTTTGTGCCACTTGCCTCTCAATTTCTTTGCTTGTTAAGGTGTAGGAAAGTTGAATGTTCTCTAGATTGTTAGTGGGAATCTCACTCTGGAGTTTAATTTGATTTTGATCCCACCAGCTATCAAAGCCCAGCTCTAAAATTTCTTCAAAATTAAAGTAACTTGCTGTCGTATTGAAGCGCTTATATTTAGAGACTCTTTTTTTCTCATGAAAAAAGCGGTATCCAGGACAGAGTGTCAGACCCAGGAACCATCTCCTATAGTAGTGTTTTGCGAGTACCGGTTCTCTTTGTGCCATGGTGTTAAGTTGGTTTAGTAACAGAACACATTATGGTTTAGAAGCCGGCCTATTTCCACGTCAATTTCTTAGTTGAAATTTCTAGTAATTCATTAGCTTTTTGACTAAGTTTAATTTCTTGTACTAGTACAGAGTCAAATCTACACTGCTCTCACTTCAAGCAAAGGGGGTGTACATGTCTATGCTAGCTTCAAATACTAGTCGTTACTATCAAGTGGGATTAATTTCAAATAAATCATGCACTTACATGAGTGGTTTGACACTAAAAAGTAAAAGGTCTTATAATAGTACTAGTTTCAATAACTGCGTTGCGGATATTGAAAAGACAATTTGTGTAGCGCCTGGCTTGCATAAAAATAAATCCGCCTGGTTATTTCTTCATTTAATTATGAGGAAATGCCAGGCGGTTTTGCTTTTTCTGAGCCTATGAAATTGAAGTTGTTGTTTTGCCTCATAAGCTGTGGCTTAAGGGTTTTCGTTGTTGTGGGTGTGTAGCTCACTTTATGAGTTAGTGGATGGCAATACTGAATGATTTGAAGCACTGTTTTTGCGAAAGGGAGTATATGGGTATCAATGCATTTACAAGAGCTATGGTAGGTATCACAGGTCACCAGGTTGATATTGATTCACATCCTGAGGATGTTGGGGGTCTTAGCAAGATCGGCTTATCCATATGTTTTGCAAGCTTTTTGGCGGCCTTGCAATTTGGGATTGCAGGCTGGTTTTTGGCTGGCGATTTGGATCCAGTAGTGCGTGCTTTGGTTTCTATTACTACTGCCTTTATCGGTGCGCTTGTTGTTTTGTTAATCGACAGAAGCTTTATTTACGCGTCTGACACTCGAGCTGACTCAGTTGGAAAGTTGGGCTACTTTTATATTACGGTCCGAATCTTTCTTATTCTGGCTATTGGATCTTTAAGTAGTCAATTTGTTCTGCCACTTCTCTTAAAGTCGGAGTTGGCAATTCATATTCATGATCTTAAAGATCAGCGTTATCAAGAGGCGAAAGATCGTTATCTTGGAAAATATGACGTGCAGGCGAAAGTCTCGAAAGAGCAAAGTATTCGCTCATCTATCAGTCAAATTCGCGCTGAGCTCGATAATCCCCCACAATCGTTGGTTCGTCAGAAATTAGAGGCGGAAAATTGTATGTTGGACTACAAAAGAAAGGTCAATTCTGCAATTGGCCCTGATGTGGATTTAAATGAAGTGGCCAATCTCTTTTCTGTGGATAAGGCTGCCTGCGACAGACTTAGTATTGCTTACAAAGAGGCATATCAAGGATATTTCAATCCACGTAAAGTGCTATTGACTATAAATCAAGATGCTTATAGCAAGGCTCAAGAGGACGCTAATAGTGCCCACGCGTTTATGACAACTGATTTAAAGCAGGCTGATGAGACCAACCAGCAGTTCATAAACATGTCTTCTGCTGATGTGCTCTGGGATTTGATTAAAACTAACCCAGGCGCGCGATCAAAGTATCTCTTGATCACTATAGTGCAGCTAGTCCTCGAGCTAATGCCCCTCTTACTTAAATCATTGCTGGGAAGATCGCCACTAGGGATACGGGTAGCAATGCGCATGAATGCTTTACAGGAGGAGTACAGCGATGTGGAGCTTCAATATCAATTAGCTTCAATTGAGCGCCTGGCAAAAGTAACTATTGCTCAAAATAAGCAACAAATAAATGCTTTGGATGAAGAGATTCTTATTCAGGAGAAAAAAAATCATCTCACATCTTTAAAGCAGGGCGTCCGTCATAAGATATTTGGAGACAGTCAAACTTCAGGATTTGACTGGGCAGCAATTTTTAGCTCAAGTAAGACTAAAAAAGCCCCATCTAATGTCAAGCCTGATGCTGCCAAACAGTCTCAAGAAGATGTGGCTGCTGAAGAAAAGAATGAGGGTTTTGTTGAACCTCGCTCGTACGCTACCGCTTGAAGCTATGTTCCGGTATCTAGTTCTGACTATGACATTCTTCTTAGCATCTTGTGCTGCTAAGCACTCATATCAGCCTGTATACGCTCCAACATATGTGCCCACACCATATGTGGCTTATCGATCTGCTAATCCACGAGTAGACTATCCGCCTATTTCTTATGAAGATCTATTGCGGTTTGAGTATGACTGTGGAAATCGTCTCGAACAGATCAATTTTCTAGAAGATCAATTACGAAAAAAAACTTTCTACCGCGTCGATGGGGTAGAGGGTAACGATTTCCCCGATCGGATTAGTAAAAAGTACTTCGCGTTAGCAAGATATCGGATTTGGAGTCTGCGATTAAGTTGCCGGGGTAGTAAGGTTGATAAATCTACCCAAATCAGTTTGATGCAAAGGGTAACACCTAATCAAATGCCAGAACCTTATGAGCGTTGCTATGAGGAGTCAATTTTTGAGTCTTCTATTAAGTCTGAGGGTAGCGGGGGTTCTAGTGATACATCAATTAGCAAGCACCGCAAGATCTGTACCAATTTTCCTTTGTTAACGGATTCCAAAACAATCCGTATTGGCGATGTAGTCGATCCCGAGAGGGAACTTGAAAAAAATATTCCCTACATCCCAAACCTAAGAAAGTTTGAAGGAAATATTTATCAGTTGGTTTCTAAGACAGAAATGCATTTAGGTGGAGTAACGCGATTTACGGTAGTGCTGTTGTGGGTTAGTAATAAGGGATGGGTTGTAGTTGATAAATTTTAACTAGGAGTTAATCATGAAAAAGTTCATATTGTTAGTACCAGTTGTATCTGCTTTAGTTGCATGTGGCGGTGCACCCGTTAACCAAAGTCAATCATTGCCAGTTGAGCGGCAAAAGTATGCTGGAATCTCTTTGAGTGAGGCTCCTGGCTGGGTCAGCAAGCTTCCCGAGGAGCCTGGTGTTATTTTTGCTTATGGCACTGGGGTCAGCAATGATATGTCGATGGCAGATCAAAAAGCATTGCACTCAGCTTTGCATAAGATCTGCGTAGGTGATGGTGCCAAAATGCGTGGCCTGGAAAAGAATTTCAAGAGCGATTCAGATTATGAAACCTCTGAGCAGGCTCAGCATGTCAGTAAAACAGTTTGCGCCGATGTCGCAACTTCTGGAACAAAACAGGTTGAAGTTAAACATGTTATGGAAGGTTCTCGGATCCGTAGCTACGTCCTGATTGCCTTGCCTTTAGCTGCAAAAGCACAAGTTGCCCTAACTGCGCCCCCCAAGCAAAGAAAGGGTAATGCAGATGCTGCCTTTAAAGACTTAGACGATGCTGTAAACGGTAAGTCTGATGGTCCAGCTGAAAGCACTCCGGATGCTGTTAAACCAAGTGCTAGTACAACTAATATGCCTGCGCAAATTTCTGTTGTTCAGCCTAATGGGTCTAGCGGTGGTTTAACACTAATGCCTGTAGAGAACGAAGAATATAAAGCACGTCGTGCAGCAGCACTCCAAAAACCAGGTGCGATTATTGGGCAAACCACTGTTGAATGAACATTTGACCTAACTCATTTGGGCTTCTCCTTAAAGGAGATTTTTGTCACTACAAGTATTTGAAAGAGCAATGCAATGATCAATACACAACTAGAGTCACGTGTTACGGTGCCGGGCACCCAGGAGCTCGTCCGGCACTGGGGTCTATTAGCCCTAAAGGAGCTAATCACTATGGAGCAAGAGCCCGATTTAGTTTTGGGAAAACTAAATCATGTGCTAGGGCAGCTAGGCATCTATTCTGATGAGCAAGGTTTGCAACTAATAAAAAATGCTGTTGGCGATGGTCAGCTTGAAATTTCAGGGTCACCAGTGCAAGAGTTGCCTAAAATTAGTAATGGAGTTTTAGAGAAAAATCTCAAGTGGCTACAAAAAAAGTTAGATTTAAGTCATCATGAGGTACAGCTAATGACTTGGGTATACCTAGTTCACAAGGACGAAGCATTTCAAACCTTACTACTAGAATTTCCAGCCCTGAGTTATCCGCAGCTTATCCGTCTTATCTCTAAAATTATCGTTACTAGTGAAAATAAGACAAAGCAGATGCTTAGCTATGATGCCAAGCTAGTTCAACTAGGAATTCTTAAGGCTAACTTATATGAAAATGCACCAGTGCATGGTCGCTTGAGTTTATTAGATAGTCTATTTGAAAATTTGAGTGAGGAAGAGCTAAATTATGGTCACTTTTCTGCAGACTTTACGAGAGCATCTTTTGCGGATCTAACTATTAATGACTTTCCGCATTTGTTAGATGATATTGATGATCTTCAAGTTTTTATCCAGCAAGTCTGTAAAAGCCAGACTAAAGGTATCAATATCCTCATTTATGGTCCTGAAGCTAGTGGCAAAACCCAGTTCATTAAAGCATTAGCAGATCGTTTAGATCTCGCTCTATACGAAATGTGTTTTCCGGTCTCTAAAAAAACTCCTGTAGAGACATTACAGTCTTCCATATCACGAGCACAGCATTTGCTTGAAGGTGATAAGAAAAATCTATTGTTAGTAGATGATTTACAGAATCATTTTGAAAATGACTCTTCTGACTTTATAGATAGTGGGAGCTCTTCCTCTTTGAAGCGTTTAGTCAATACAAGCATTGGTAAGAACCGATTACCTACGATTTGGGTGACTAATAGACTTGATATTTTTAGCTATAGAGATTTATCCCGTTTTAGCTATTGCCTGGAGTTAAAAAAACCCACCAGAGCCATGCGGCAAGATTTCCTACGTAAAAAGATGGGCAGCTCTAATATTACGGAGTCTTGGATTGTTAAGACCGCTATGAAGGAAAATGTCCCATTTGAAACATTAGAGAAAATTGCCAATTTCACAAAATTAGTTTGTAGTTCAAAGGAAAACCAATCTGCAGAAGTAGTATTTGATAAGGCACTAACGAAGGCAAATAAATTTTTGAGGGGTGCTGATAGTGCAGCATCACTTTACAGTGCAGAACAATACAACCAAGACTTTATTAATGCAGATACTGACTTGGCTTATGTGACTGATGCTCTAAAAGGTCATTCTGAAGCTAGAATCTGCCTTTCCGGACCCCCTGGCTGTGGAAAAACGGGTTATGCCCATCACCTTGCCTACTTGCTAGATAAGCCAGTGATTACTAAAAAGGGATCGGATATTTTAGGGCGCTATTTGGGTGATACTGAGCAAAATTTAGCAAGTGCATTCCAGGAGGCAAAGTCTCGAGATGCACTTTTACTAATTGATGAGGTTGACGGTTTATTAAGTAATCGACAAGATGCACAACGCAACTGGGAAGTTTCAATTGTGAATGAGCTTCTAACTCAAATAGATTCATTTAAAGGATTATTGGTAGTGACAACCAATTTATTTGAAAAGCTCGATCCTGCAGCTATGCGACGGTTTGATCTGAAGGTCAAGTTTGATTATTTGAATGGGAAGCAAATTGAACAGTTTTGGGATATGTATGTTGAACAGCACGATC
>Ga0194038_1001396_pt1 | contig 10455 bp, 8 predicted proteins | sample JunL226m_MetaG_FD_148630 | JGI IMG/M metagenome (GOLD analysis project Ga0194038, IMG submission 148630) | Anoxic zone freshwater microbial communities from boreal shield lake in IISD Experimental Lakes Area, Ontario, Canada - Jun2016-L227-6m | ecosystem: Environmental > Aquatic > Freshwater >...
GGGCGAACCCGGGTGGCAATCGCGTGGCTTTGATCAGCGCGGTGGTGCTTGTCCACCAGATTGACCTGGATGTCACCCACTTCGCCACCGGCGCGCAGATAGTACTGGCGCACCAGACCGTTGAAGTTGATAGGAGCGGCGGTACCGGCATAGGCCTGGTAATCAGTCACCTCGGGCACCTGTGACAGGTAGCCGCCCAGTTCATGCAGCACGGCGGCGGTCTTTTCCACCGGCGTGCCGGCGGGCATATCCACAATCACCTGGAACTCGGACTTGTTGTCCAGCGGCAGCATCTTCAGCAGCACCAGACCGGTGGCGGGCAGGGCAACAGAAATGACGATCAGCACCAGCACGCCCAGCCCGAGAAAGCGGCGATTCCGCTGGCCACTGTGGTCATCGAGCAGCGGCTTGAAGACGCGCTGGAACAGCGGTCCCAGTTTGCCGGTCAAGCCGGTGGGGGTGTGCACATGACTATGGCTGGCAGGCTGCTCTTTCATCCACAGGCGCGCCAGCCAGGGCGTCACCATGAAGGCAATCGCCAGCGACAACAGCATGCCCATGCTGGCGTTGATCGGGATCGGGCTCATGTAGGGGCCCATCAGGCCCGAAACAAAAGCCATCGGCAGCAGGGCGGCAATCACGGTGAAGGTGGCCAGGATGGTCGGGCCACCGACTTCATCGACCGCACCCGGAATGATTTCGGCCAGGGTCTTGCCCGGATGGTGCTGCTGATGCCGGTGGATGTTCTCCACCACCACAATGGCGTCATCGACCAGAATGCCTATCGAGAAGATCAGGGCGAACAGCGAAACACGGTTCAGAGTAAAACCCCAGGCCCAGGAGGCAAAGAGCGTGACCATCAAGGTGAGGATCACCGCCGTGCCAACAATGGCGGCTTCGCGCCGGCCCAGCGTCAGGAACACCAGTGCCACCACCGAGGCGGTGGCAAACAGCAGCTTCTGGATCAGCTTTTGCGCCTTGTCGTTCGCCGTGGCGCCGTAGTTGCGGGTTTCTGCCACCTGTACTGCTTCGGGAATCACGGTGTTGCGCAACTGCTCAACACGGCGCATCACCGCATTGGCAACGTCAATCGCGTTCTCGCCCGGCTTCTTGGTAATGGTCAGGGTCACAGCCGGGTATTCGCCGCCGCCGTCTTTTTGTGTCAGGCCATGCCAGACATAGTTGCTGCTGGGCCGGGGACCATCCTGAATGTCAGCCACATCTTTCATGAAGACCGGCTTGCCGGCATGTACACCTACCACCAGATCAGCGACTTCGCGTGCCTGTTCCAAGAACGGACCGGATTCGATGGCCACGCTCTTGTTGCCGGCGATCAGCTCACCCACTGGCAGACCCAGATTGGCCGATTGCAGCGCGTTGCGCAAGTCGTTCACGGTGGTGCCACTGCCGGCCATGCGCACGGGGTCAATGCGTACCATCACGGCACTGCCAGGGCCGCCAATGGTTTGCACTTCACGCGTGCCGTTGACGCGCTTGATCTCGGCCTCGATGCTGTGCGCCACCCGTTCGAGTTCAAGCGGGGTAGCGGTGGGGCTCTTGTTGAACAGCGTCAGACTGACGATGGGTACATCGTCGATGCCCTTGGGTTTGATGATGGGTTCCATCACGCCCAGGCCGCGCGGCAGCCAGTCGGCGTTCGAGCGCAGCGTGTCGTGCAGACGCACCAGCGCTTCAGTGCGCGGCACGCCCACCTTGAACTGCACCGTCATGATGGCCAGACCTGGGCGCGAGACCGACATCACGTGCTCGGTGCCCGCCATCTGCGAGAGCACCTGCTCAGCTGGTATCGCCACCATCTGCTCCACATCGGCCACGGCAGCGCCGGGGAAGGGGATCAGCACATTGGCCATCGTCACATTGATCTGTGGTTCTTCCTCGCGCGGCGTCACCAGCACGGCAAAGGCACCCAGCAGCAAGGCCAGCAGGGCCAGCAGCGGCGTGATGTGCGCGCTCTGAAAGGCCGCTGCGATGCGACCGGAAATTCCCATCGGAGTGGTCTTGCTCATCTCAGCGCACCTTGGCTGCGGCTTGTGGGTCGATGGCTACCTTTTCGCCCTTTTCCACACCACTGAGCACCTCGACGCGCTCGCCTGCGGCACGTCCAAGTCGGACCTGGCGCAGCATCGGGCGACCCTTGTCATTGACGATGTAAAGCCCCGTCATTTCGGCGCGCCGCACGACCGCGCTGGTGGACACGTACAGGCGTTCGCTGTCCGTTGTGGTCTTGCCGACGCCAGAGGCTGCAAGCCAGACGCGGGCAAACATGCCCGGTGTGGCACCTTTCAGGTTGTCGGGCAGGGCGAGGCGCAGCTGCGCGGTGTGCGTTGCGGCATCGACCTGTGGCAGCAGTGCGGCCGACTTCGGCGACATCAGAGCCTGTGCCAGCCCCGGAATCTCCAACTGGATCGCTTCAGCCGGGCCGCTGGTCACGGTGCCGGGCGGCACCGGCGCCGAGACGCGCAGGGCGGCTGGGTCGTACAGGGTGAGCAGCGGTGCGCCCGGCATGGCCATGTCGCCCAGAGCCACCGGCACATCGCTGACGATGCCAGCGTAGGGTGCGTTGATGACGAAGAAGCGTGATTGGGTGTGTGCTGCGTCCGACTGCGCCTGCAGCGCCTGCATTTGCGCCTGGGATGCCTGGAACTGCGCCTGTGCGCGGTCCAGTGCCGACTGGCTGATGTACTGCTTTTGGAACAGTTGCTTCTGGCGTTCGTATTCCTTGGAACTCACGTTCAGCGTGGCGCGGGCCGCCTCGACCTGGGCCACGGTGGCCGCGGTATTCTGACTGGCGGCGCGGGCGTCGATGCGCAGCAGTCCCTGCCCGGCGCGAACGCGGTCGCCGGCCTTGACGTTCAGAGCGACGATGGCACCCGCGACCTGCGCTGACAGGGTAGATTGGCGCACTGCTTCCACCACGCCATCAAAACTCATGCGTTCTACACCGGCTGCGCCCGAAGATTGAACGGCTACGGTTGCCAGTGGCGCGACGTCGGCCGCCCACACCGAGGGTATTCCTGAAAGGCCTGTCAGCAGCAGGGCGGTAAGAAGCGAGGTTTTCAACATTCAGTACTCCTAAGCCACGGCAGCCCGTGGCATTGATAAAAATATTGCTTAACTATTTGACTAATTGCGTAATTGAGCAAATAATACATCAAAACAAGGAACGTGACAACTGGCAGGTCAAATCTGGCAGGTCATGTCGATATGATGAGCACTGATCTCTTGAAGGAATGTCCGTTAATGGAAAACCTGCCGCCCGAGGCCATGATGGAAGTTGCAGCCTATTTCCAGGCGCTGTCGGAGCCGACGCGTCTGAAGATCCTCAATCTGCTGCGCACCGGCGAGCGCAATGTGGGCGAACTCGCCCAGTTGTGCGGCTTCACCGCCGCCAACATTTCACGCCATCTGACGTTGCTGACCAAACACGGCTTGGTGGCGCGCGAAAGCCGGGGTACCAGCGTCTATTACCGCATCGCCGATGAGTCCATCTACGCCCTATGCGACCTGGTTTGCGGCAACATCTCGCGGCAGATGGAGCGCACTTCGCAAAAGCGCCAAGCCTTTGTGCAGGGCGTTTGAGCCTACTCAGGCTGGAGCGAAAAGTCGCGGCTCAGTCCGTCTGCCAGACGACTTCTCGACCCGACTTTTCCCATTGCTCGTAGTGCGCCGCGTAGCGGTCCTCGATGCGGTTGCGCTTGACTTTGAAGGTTGGCGTGATGATGTCGTTTTCTACCGACCAGGGCGTTGCGACCACGACCAGACAGGCCAGCTGCTCGTGCGGGTCCAGCGTTGAATTGATGGTCTTCAAGTGGGCGGCCAGCGATGTTTGCAGCGCTGCCTTGGCCGCCGGATCGCCGATTTGCGCGACCGCGTTGGCGTTGAGCAGCACGATGCCAAGCGGTTGACTCAGGTTGGCGCCGGTCACGACGCAGGCCTCCAGTGCTTCATGCATTACCAGACGATCCTCGATCGGTGCCGGCGCAACGTACTTGCCCTTGCTGGTCTTGAACAAATCTTTCAGGCGCCCGGTGATATGCAGGCAGTTCTGTGCGTCGATGAAGCCCTTGTCGCCAGTACAAAGCCAGCCATCGTCGGTGAAGACCTCACGGCTCAGGTCCGGCTCCTTGTAGTAGCCCATCAGCAAAGCTTCGCTGCGCATCTGGATTTCACCGGTCTGTGCATCAATGCGCGCCTGGACACCGGCGTAGGCTGGCCCGACGCTGCCTTCCTGATTCTTGCCTGGCAGTGTCAGGTGCGACAGCGCCAGGTTTTCAGTCATGCCGTAACCTTCATTGATCGGCAGACCCAGGTTGCGGTACCAGGCCAGCAGGGCCACCGGCATGGGCGCCGCGCCACCGGCGGCCAGGCTGCACTGGTCCAGGCCGAGGGCATTGAGCAATTTGCGCCGCAACAAGCCGCCTAACAGCGGGATCTTGAGCAGAAGTTGAAGTTTGGCCGGCGGCACCTTTTGGTGCACACCCTGCTGAAACTTGACCCACAGGCGTGGTACCGAGAAGAAGATCGTGGGCCGTGCGCGTTGCACGTCGGCCGTGAAGGTGTCGAGCGACTCGGCGAAGAAGACATGCATGGCGGTGCGCAGCCAGCCATGTTCCACCAGCACCCGCTCCACCACGTGGGCCAGTGGCAGGTAAGACAGCATGCGGTCCTGCGCCGTCATCGGAATGCGCGCAATACCTTGATCCAGCGCCCAGGAAAAATTGCCGAAGCTGTGCATCACGCCCTTGGGAAGACCGGTCGTGCCTGAGGTGTAGATCAGGGTGGCAAGTTCGTCGCTGTCGCGCAGTGGTGTGCCCTTGAGCGGCGCCGTGCGCGCACAGATCGCGTCCCAACTTTCAAAGCGCTCTCGAGCATCCGCTGGTGACAGGGCGTAGCTGATGCATGGCAGGCCGTCGGGCATGCCCGCTTTCATGCTGTCCCAATCGTCGAGCTTGCCGACAAAGCAGGCTCGCGCCTCACTGTGCGTCAGGATCTGGCGCACGGTGGCGGACGCCAGCGTCGGGTAGAGCGGAACAGAAACATAACCTGCCATCCAGATGGCCAGATCACTCATCAACAACCAGGCGCAGTTCTTCGACAGAATGGCAACCTTGGAACCGGGCTCCCAATCCTGAGACTTCAGGTGCGCTGCCATGCGCCGTACCTGATCTGCCACCTGAGCCCAGGTGAAATCCTGTATCACGGCATTGCCCATCGGCTGCGTCAGCGTGATGGTCGCGGGTGTCGTCTGTTCCCAGTGGTACAGACGTTGAAGTGCCAGGAATTCAGCGGGTACAGTGTTCATGATGGTTGGCTCCTTTGTCACGGTATTGTGGGCCGATTGTTTTGCCGTTCTTTGATATTGAGCAATTTGTCGTATATTCACACTCAAACGAAGTTATCGACTGAGTTCAAACCGGAGGCCTATTTCATATGACAGAGCGTTCCGTCGCGAAAGTGCATTCCGAACTGGACCGGCCTGACGAAGTCTTTGAGTTGGCCGCCGAGTTGTTCAAGATCATGTCGGCTCCCATGCGGCTCAAGATCATCGGCTGCCTGTGCGATGGCGAGCAGAACGTGAGCTATCTGCTCAGCCATATCAATACCACCCAGCCCAATATGTCGCAGCACCTCAATGTGCTCTACAAGACGGGCGTGCTGGGACGGCGTCGCGAGGGCGTTCAAATCCTTTACCGGATCATTGACGAGCGCGTGCCGGCGCTTTGCCGCGCGGTGTGCACCCAAGTGGAAACCAAGGACAAGCCTTAACACGGCAGGAGGGTCACGCAACACATAAATTAGATGCGTTCCCCGGTTTAATATCTGTACATAACAATATGTTGATATAAATCAGTAAGAATATTCGCAGATGGCAATAGGATAAACCCGTAGTGCTGCTGAGCGCATGTGCGCCAAGGCACCGAGGTTTGTCTTGCGAAGGAAACTGTGATGCGAATTCGATACTTGATGGCTGCTGCTATAGCGGCCATTTTTTTTGTCGCGGCAGCGCCGGCAGTGGTGGCCACAGCGCCAGCCAAGTTGCCCAAGTCAACCGCTGACCACAGCAAGTTCAAGGAACTGGACCGCGAATTTGCCTCTGGCCCCGAGGTCACCAAGGCCTGCCTGAGCTGCCATACCGAAGCGGCCAAGCAAATCCACCAGACGCAGCACTGGAAGTGGGAGTTCATCAATCCGGACACCAAGCAGGTGCTGGGCAAGAAGCACATCGTCAACAACTTCTGCACCTCGGTGAAAACCAACGAGGCTGCCTGCAACAGCTGCCATATTGGCTATGGCTGGCGCGACGACACGTTTGACTTCGCCAGTGAAGAGAATGTTGACTGCCTGGTCTGCCACGACCACTCCGGCAAGTACAGCAAGCCTTCGGGTTTTGCCGGATCACCGGTTACCAAAGACACGGAATTTCCGGCTGGCTCGGGCAAGATTGTGCGTGGCATCAACCTGAAGGAAATTGCCAAGAAGGTCGGACCGACCACACGCAGCACCTGCGGTGCCTGCCACTTCAATGGTGGTGGCGGTGATGGCGTCAAACACGGCGATCTGGACACCTCCATGGAAAACCCGGGCCGGGAACTCGACGTGCACATGGATGCCAAGGGGTTGAACTTCGCCTGTGCCACCTGCCACAAGACCGACGACCACAAGGTCTCGGGCAGCCGCTACGCCCCGACCGCCAGGGACAAGGCGCCGGCGCATATGCGCGGTGCCTTGGACAAAACCAATCCGGACACCTGCCAGGCTTGCCACGGACAGGCACCGCACAAGGTAGTGCGGCTGAATGAACACACGGCAAAGATTGCCTGCCAGACCTGCCACATTCCGGCCTTTGCGCGCGGCGGGCAACCGACCAAGATGTCCTGGGACTGGTCCACCGCCGGCAAGCTCGACAAAGACGGCAAACCGATGATCCTGAAAGACGATGACGGTTACGACAAGTACATGACCATCAAGGGCGACTTCGTATGGAAGGAAAACGTCAGGCCCGAATACGTCTGGTTCAACGGTGTCAACCACTACACCCTGGTTGGCGACAAGATTGAGAAGGGCGACAAGCCGACACAGATCAATCGCTTTGAAGGCAGCCCGAACGACGGCAAGTCGATGATCTGGCCAATCAAGCTGTTCACCGGCAAACAGCAGTACGACCCGATCAACAAATCGCTGGTCATTACCCATCTTGCTGGTAGTGACGACACCGCCTTCTGGAAGAACTTCAACTGGGAAAAGGCTGTCACAACAGGTATGGCGGCGGGTGGTGTGAAGTTCTCCGGCAAGGTTGACTTCATCGAAACCGAGAGCATGTGGGCGATCAACCACATGGTGGCACCGAAGGAAAAGGCACTGGGTTGCGTTGAGTGTCACGTCAATAACGGCCGTCTGGAGAAGATTGACGGCGTCTACATGCCGGGCCGCGGCCGCGACCACGCGCGCTGGCTCGAGCTTGGTGGCTGGGCTGTGGCCCTGCTGACCCTGCTGGGTGTCCTTGGCCACGGCCTGGGTCGTGTCGTCGCCCGCAAGCGCAACAGTTAAACCGGAGAACACTCATGTCACGCGTCTATCTCTTCAAACCTTTTGAGCGCTTCTGGCACTGGTCGCAGGCGCTGCTGGTCATCTCGATGCTGGTGACCGGCTTCGAGGTCCACGGTACTTACCGCCTGTTCGGCTTCGCGAAAGCTGTGGACTATCACACCATCGCCGCCTGGACCCTGGTCGGCCTGTGGATCTTTGCCATCTTCTGGCATCTCACCACCGGCGAGTGGCGGCATTACATCCCGACACTGCAGAACGTCGCCGCCATCGCCAAGTACTACTCATCGGGCATCTTCAAGGATGAGCTGCATCCGTTCCGGCCCAGCCTGAGCAACAAGCACAACCCCTTGCAACGGCTGACTTATCTGGCGGTGCTGACGCTGCTCAGTCCACTGCTCTGGTTTACCGGCTGGCTCTACCTCTTTTATGCGAGCTGGGCGGCCTGGGGTCTGGGCGGCTTGCGCCTGGAATGGATTGCGACCGGGCACACGCTCGGTGCCTTCCTGATGCTGGCTTTCCTGATTTCCCACCTTTACCTTTCCACCACCGGTCACAAGCTCACGTCGCAGATCAAAGCCATGGTCACTGGCTGGGAAGACCTCGGTGACGAAGCAACGCCGGGCAAGCACAGCTAGCCCCGCCGAACCGATTTTTATGTCAACTTTCCAGGAGAAATTTATGAACAGAACATTCAAGATGAATTTGCTGGCAGCATTGATTGCCGGCATGCTGATGCCACTGGCAGCCAGTGCGGCTGATGTGGATCTGATGAGCCGCATTGATTCGCTCTCGCGCGAACTCGAAGCGCTGAAGAGCCAGGTCAAGGCCAATGAAGCCAAGTCGGCCCAGACAGCAGAGCAGGTCAAGGCAGTGGCTGCAAAATCCGACGCAACAGCGCTCGATGATCTGAAGAGTCAAGTCACGAAACTCGAAGGCAAGTCGCTTGGCAAGTGGCTGACGGTGGGCGGTGACTACCGCTTCCGCGTGGACTCACTGCAGGGTGAAACGCGGACCTTCACGGACGTCAATGCCACCTTTGCCAACGTCCAGCAAAAACTGCAGGCAGACTTCTTTGCCAATCCATCCGCAGTAGCAGGCTCCTCAAGCTACTTTGGCGCGCCGCAGGCAGGTGGAATGTCGACAGCTGGCGCCTTGAGCGGGTTGATGAACTTTTCACAGAACATGAACAAGGTCGTGACGGTCGATCAGGCTAACGCCTTCCTCGGCAACCCGATGAATGCCGGTATGGTGCAGGGCATCGGCGCCTTTGCAGCCACGGTGCCCGCGTACAAGCCAGAGAACAAGAGCTTGTATACCAACCGCTTCGGTATTGATCTCAACGCCAAGGCCGCGCAGGACGTGAGCGTGACTGCGCGCTTGCAGATGTACAAGGTGTTCGGCTCGCAGGATGAGTCCTCCATCGTCAATGCTGGCAGCGCTCCCTTCTTCAGCGACCGCGTTGGTGTTTTTGATGGCACGCTCAGTCATGTGCCGTCGAACAGCTATCTCAATGTGGACCGTGTGTACGCCACCTGGAGCAACATCGCGGACAAGGAAATCTGGTTCTCTGTGGGTCGTCGGCCCACCACCAATGGCGCACCCAGCAATCTGCGTCTGAACAATCCGCGCCCCGGCAATGGGGGCACGCCGTCCCTGCTGATCGACTATGCCTTCGACGGCATGACGCTGGGCTACGCGCCTGACATCGACGCTTTGCCTGGCGCCTACGGCAAGTTCTGCTATGGCCGCGGCTTCGAGAGTGGTTTCAGCAAAGCCGCGGGCAACTCGCTTGCGGATACCGACATGGTTGGCTTCTCGATCGTGCCAATCGACACCGATCCGCTGCGCGTCTGGCTGATGTATGACCGTGGCATCAACATCTTTGACGCGCCGACCATGAGCAACACCTATTTCGGCAACACCGCTGCCAAAGTGAATCTCGGCGACATCGATTGGCTAGGTATGGGCGCCATGGGAACCATCAAGAAAGTCGGACCGGGCGATCTGCAACTGTTTGCCGACTGGGCCATGAGTCGCACCCATCCGAACAACAATGTTTCCGCGCAGTTCGGATTCCAGGGCTTGATGACGGGTTCGTTCTTCGGGCCCGAGGCACCGACCAGCAAGACCGGCACTGCCGTCTATCTGGGCATGCGTTACGACCTGCCGTCGAAGACCAGGCTGGGACTTGAGTACAACCATGGCTCCAAGGACTGGATCACCTTCGCTCCGGCTTCCGATGACATGTGGACGTCCAAGGTGGGCACGCGCGGCGATGTCGTCGAGGCCTACATGATCCAGGAACTGGACAAGACACCGATTTCTTCTTTCTTCAGTCGCGCCTATTTCCGCCTTGGCGTTCAGCGTTACCACTTCAATTACACGGGTAGCAACAACTGGGTGGGTGCACCTGTCGAGATGAGCAGTGTCAATGGTCAGATGATGACAACAGCGCCGCTGCAAGACGCCACCAATGTCTATGCCACCTTTGAAGTCAAGTTCTAAACAACACACCATTTATCAGGAGTTCAAAATGAAATCAAAACTTTCCACACTGATTCTGAGCGTCGCGCTGGTCCTTTCGGGTGCTGCACTTTCCAGCAATGCCTTCGCCGACGAGGGCAAGATGGTTGGTCCGGTCACCAAGATCAAGCTGGCGCCGGACGGCAAGTCGGCCACCGCCATTCTGAAGGACGCCAAGACAGCGGAGACGGTAACGATCACCGTCACGGATGACCTGACGCTCGACAAGTTCAAGGACAAGCGCATCGTCGAAGGCGACGAGATCCGGGCCCGTTTCGACAAGGACGGCAAGAACACCGCCAAGTCCTTCAAGAAGACTGCGGGCTGCTGAGAAGACCTGTCATTGCGGGCCTGACCCGCAAT
>Ga0194038_1001402_pt1 | contig 10438 bp, 8 predicted proteins | sample JunL226m_MetaG_FD_148630 | JGI IMG/M metagenome (GOLD analysis project Ga0194038, IMG submission 148630) | Anoxic zone freshwater microbial communities from boreal shield lake in IISD Experimental Lakes Area, Ontario, Canada - Jun2016-L227-6m | ecosystem: Environmental > Aquatic > Freshwater >...
GTTCGAGCCCTCACCACCACCCTCTTCAATCGAACCAAATTGCGCCATGCCATCATCGAGCTTGACGCCTTCGAGCAGTCTCTGCTTTTCGTCTTTGCTCAGGGATCCCAACACCCGTACGGCGTATTCCCGCTCCAGACCGAAACGGGGGTGCATCAGATTGTTAGCCAATTGCCCTGAACTGGTGAACAGCAGCAAACCTTCGGTATTCAGATCAAGACGCCCGACCGATTGCCATTTGCCCTGAAACAACTTCGGCAAGCGGCGAAAGACGGTTGGACGGTTCTGCGGATCATCGTGCGTTACGACCTCGCCAGCCGGCTTGTGGTAGGCAATGACCCGCGCCGGTGGCGCGTCGATGCGGAACTTGATCGGCTTGCCGTTGACTTTGACGTGGTCACCAAACTGGATGCGCTGCCCGATATGAGCCGGCTCATTGTTGACCGTGATACGGCCTTCCATGATCATCTGTTCCATCTCCAGGCGCGAGCCCATCCCGGCCTGCGCCAGCACCTTGTGCAGCTTCGGTGTTTCCGCCTGCGGCGCCAACACGCGCTTTACCGGAATCGGCTCGGCACTCTCCTGATCAGCGTCGAATTGCCCGGACACCACCTCGTCAAAGCGACTCTCCGATGCCACCGGCTGCAGCACCGGCGTTGGCGTCAACTCTGTGGCAACCGCCAGCGCTTGCGCAGACTCCTGCTCTGGCACAACGCTGGGCGGCTCCGGCTGGATCGGCGTGTCGTCAATGATTGCGCTCATGTTGGAGTTCCCGTCAAGAAAATAGGTTTGCCGTCGGCATCAACAGCTTCCGCCGGTGCCATGTCCAGTTCGGCTTGCAAATCGGACGCATGTCCGGCGAGCGCCTGCACGGCGCCAAGCTGCGCGCCGGGATTGTCCATCGGGGGGAGCTGATCCAGCGAGGCAAGTCCCAGATCATCCAGAAAGTGCCGGGTCGTGGCAAACAGGGCCGGTCGTCCAACCGTGCTGCGGTGACCAATCACCTCGATCCAGCCCCGGTCTTCAAGCTGTTTGAGCAACAGCGAATTGACCGTCACGCCTCGAATGTCCTCAATGTCGCCGCGCGTCACCGGTTGCCGGTACGCAATGATGGCCAAAGTTTCCAGTGTGGCCCGGCTGTAGCGCGGTGGCTTCTCTGGATGCAGGCGATCGAGATACTCGCGCATTTCTGGCCGGCTCTGGAAACGCCAGCCGCTTGCCAGTTCGACCAGTTCCACGCCACGCTCGGTCCAATCGTGCTGCAGTTCCAGCAACAATTCCTTGAGCGTGTCCAACGTCAGGCTGTCATTGAACAACACAGCCATCTCTGCTGCAGGCAAGGGTTGCTGCGAGCAAATCAAGGCGGTCTCTAATACGCGCTTGGCATCCGCCGTATTCATGGTCTTGCAATTTCCGGGATGAGCACCCTCAAGGTGCGAAATCAGTGTGATTCTTTGCGGCGCGGCAGGCAGATTGATGAATCTGCAGCGCCTTGCCCCCAGCTGCCCGCCGGGGTGCTGGCTTTCACGCCATTAGCCGGGATTATAACTGAGGCCCCACTGACTTAGCGCGGAAGTCAGATCGTGCGGCAACTCGGAGCAAAACACCATTTGCTGCTGTGTCACCGGGTGCGTCAGGGAAAGTCGAAAGGCATGCAAGGCCTGCCGTTGCAAACCGGCGGCAGCGGCGCCACCGTAGAGTTCATCAGCCACCAGCGGATGGCCGATGGCGGCCATGTGCACCCGAATTTGATGCGTCCGTCCCGTGTGCAGCGTGCATCGCACCAGGCAGCCCCGATCACCGTTTTGCACAAGCTCGATATCTGTGCGTGCCAGTTTGCCCGAGTTCTTGCCAAGATCGACCACCGCCATGCGCAGACGGTTGCGCGGATCCCGTCCAATGGGTTGATCGACCTGGCGGTTGGCGCTGCCAACCCATGGGTGATGGGCCAGTGCAAGGTACTGCCGGCCGACCTCGCGCGCGGCGATGGCCCGAATCAAGGCATCCATCACCAGGCGGCTGCGCGCCACCACCATCAGGCCACTGGTGTCCTTGTCCAGTCGGTGCACAATCCCGGCCCGTGGCAAATTCACTGCCTTGGGGTCGAAGGCAAGCAAGCCGTTCAGCAAGGTGCCGCTCCAGTTACCGGGTGCCGGATGGACCACCAGACCGGCCGGCTTGTTGATGATCAGCAAATGCGCATCCTGGTAAGCAATGTCCAGGCTCATGAGCTCGGGTTTGAAGGCCTGACTCTGCGGTGTCGGCCGTAGTTCGATGCTCCCCCGGTCCGCTGCCTTGATGCGGGTCGACGCCTTGCAGGCACCCGGCCGCTCCAGCGTGACAGCACCGCAATGGATCAATTGCTGCAGATAGCTGCGCGAAAACTCCGGCACCAGTTCGACCAGCGCCTGATCCAGACGCATGCCGTGCTGGGCAGGCCCGAAAACCAGTGGCCGCAATTCGAGTTCTGGTTCGGTTTCGGATCGATCCTCCAGATCCTCGCTATCATGACCGCTCGATATAATCAATCCGGAATTTTTCAAGAAAGTTGTCCTACATGCTTCGAGCCAAATTATCGGTTGTCTGCACCTGGTCGCTGGCGAGTGCCCTATTGCTGCTGACAGCGTGCTCGTCCGCCCCCCAGGACAAGGAAGCCAACTGGAGTCCCAGCAAGCTTTACACCGAGGCCAAAGATGAACTGGCTGCGGGTGGCTACGAAAAGGCGATCTCGCATCTGGAAAAGCTCGAGGGCCGCGCTGCCGGGACACCGCTGGCGCAGCAAGCGCAGGTTGACAAGGCTTACGCCCAGTACAAATCGGGCGAAACCGCGCAAGCCGTTGCGACGCTGGATCGCTTCATGAAGCTGCACCCGGCCAGTCCGGCGCTGGATTACGCGCTCTACCTCAAAGGCCTGGTCAACTTCAATGACGATCTGGGTTTTCTCTCCTACATCGCGCGCCAGGATCTGGCGGAACGCGACCAGAAGGCCTCCAAGGAATCCTTTGAGTCATTCAAGGAACTGATCACGCGCTTTCCGGAATCGCGCTACGCCCCCGACGCCACCCTGCGCATGACCTACATTGTCAATTCGCTGGCCAGCTACGAATTGCACGTGGCTCGCTATTACCTGAGCCGCGGCGCCTACGTGGCTGCCATCAACCGGGCCCAACTGGCCATCTCCGACTACCAGGATGCACCGGCAACGGAAGAGGCTCTTTTCATCATTATCAAAGCCTACGACGCGCTCGGCATGACGCAGATGCGCGATGATGCCAGGCGCGTACTGGACAAGAATTATCCCAACTCCGAGTACCTGACCCGGGGCTTCAAGACGAATACCAATCCGTGGTGGAAGTTCTGGTGAGTTCGCTCAGAGCCTGCACGAACTCTTCTTCAGACCCCAATTTTTTCATCGCTGGCAACGCTGCCAGCAGTCGCTTGCCGTAGCCCATCTGTGCCAATCGGGTGTCGCAAACGACCAGCACCCCCTGATCGGTTTCGCGCCGAATCAGGCGCCCTGCACCTTGCTTGAGGGCGACCGCTGCTTCCGGAATGAAGTAGTCGTTGAAGACACTGCGCCCATCGGCCTCAAGCCGCTTCGAGCGCGCCTCAACCAAAGGATCGTTCGGTGGCGGAAACGGCAGTTTGTCAATGACCAGCAGTTGCAAGGCATCGCCCGGCACATCAAAGCCTTCCCAGAAAGAGGCCGAAGCAACCAGTACACAACCGGCGCGCCCACCCTCGTCGCCGAGACGAAAACGCTCCATCAATTGGCGTTTGGACTGCTGCCCCTGAACCAGTATCTCCAGCGAGTTTGCCGTCGCGAATTGCCGCTGCAGCGCTTCGCTGACGGTGCGCAGAGCGCGCAGCGTGGTTGTAAGTACCAGGGTGCGTCCGCCAATCGTCGCAGCGGCTTTCGCTACAAATTCGGCCACCTGCAAGCTGTGCTCCAGTGCGCCCGGTCTGGACAGATGCAAGGGCACATACACGGCAGCCTGCCTGGCGTAATCAAACGGACTTTGCACTTTCAGTATTTCGGCCTCTGTCAAACCACAGGACTCGGTAAACCATTTCAGGCGCGCATCTTCTCCCAGGGTTGCCGAAGTAAAGATCCAGGAGCGCTGCGACCCGGGCTCACTGCTTGAACTCAACAGACGTGTCCGAACCGTCTGGGCAATGTCCAGCGGCGACTCAACGAGAATCAGTTGCGCGCCGACATCGAGCCAGCGCACCGACTCTTCTGCACAAACCGCACCAAAGAAATCGATACGCTCAGCAAAGCCGCTGGCGCGTTCGCACAAACGAGCCAGCTCGGGTTCTGCCTCGCCAACCGCGCTGAGTGCTTCAATGGCCTGGCTACAGGACGTCTTCACTGCAGCCAGCCCATCTTGCCACTGTGCCTCATCCAGTAACTCCGGTGCAAGGTCAACCCAGCGCAGCTTGCTGCCCGACAATGGTTTTCCAGCAACCAGACGCAAGTCGCGTGCGGCGCGCTCGACCGCACCGGCGATCGTCTGCCAGTCTGCCAGTCCACGCGCATGCTGCAAACCGCTGGCCAGCAGGTCGCGTGCAAAGTCGAGCAACTGCCCGGTACTCAACTGCTTGCCAAGGAACTGGACGCCAGTCTCATTGAGTTGATGCGCTTCGTCGAAGACCACCGTGCGCACCGTTGGCAGCAATTCAGCCATGCCGGACTCCCGAACCGCCAGATCGGCAAAGAACAGGTGATGGTTGACAACCACCACATCAGCAGCCAGTGCTTCGCGTCGGGCCTGATTCACATGGCAGGCGCGAAACTGCGGACACTGCGCCCCCAGGCAGTTGTCCCGCGTTGACGTCACCAGGGCAATCAGGGGAGATCGCTCATCGAGCCCCGGCAGTTCGGCCAGGTCGCCGGTGCCGGTCAGCAGTGCCCAGCTCTCGATCTTGGACAGCGTTCGCAGCGCGCCGTGCGCAGCGACATGGTGCTGTTGCCTTGCCACCTGCAGCCGCTGCAGACACAGATAGCTGCCGCGCCCTTTGAGCAAGGCGCTGCGCAGCGGCAGGCCCAGTGCTTTGATCAAGAGGGGAAGGTCGCGACCGAACAGTTGATCCTGCAAGGTCTTGGTTGCCGTGGAGAGCAGGACCCGGGTGCCGCTGAGCAGCACGGGCACCAGGTAGGCAAACGTCTTTCCAATGCCCGTGCCAGCCTCGACCACCAGCACACCACCGTCGTCGATGGTGCGGGCGATCGACCCTGCCATCTCGGTTTGTCCGTCTCTGGACTTGAACGCTTCGACCGTGCGCGACAACAAACCACCCGGCGCGAAAACCTCGCGCGCACGACCTTCCAGACTCATTCGTCAGGCAGGCTCGTCGGGATTCAGCTGCCGCTCGATCCGCGCTATTTCATCGCGCAGGCTCAAACGTTTCTTCTTGAGTCGGCGCATCAGAAGTTCATCCAGCGGCACTTCGCCACTGGCGCGGTCTATCATGGCATCAAGATCTCCATGCTCAATACGCAAGTCGATCAGCCGACGTTCGGGAGAATGCAGGTTAGAGTCCACGGCTTCAGTAGTTAAAAATGATCGAGGTAATTGATCGGGATTTGTTCTTGTGTAGGTCGATAATACGACTAAATCGAATTGACAATTTATAGGTATCTTCCCTCTTCACGACCGTCTATGTCCAAAGGTTACCGACTCACCGCCTCCACAGGCATCCACAAGGGTGACCGCGAGTACCAGCAGGATCAGGTGATTCTGCTGAGCCACAAGCGTGTCGCTGGCTGCCTGCTGGCCGTGGTTGCCGATGGCATGGGTGGACGCAGTGGTGGTCGCAAGGCTTCCGATCAGGTGATGATGACTGCCAAGCAGCTGTTTGAGCGGTACGCGCCCGCCCTGGATGATGCACCGGCAACCCTGCTGCAGTTGGTAAGGGAGGCCCACACCGTCATCAAGTTGACCGCCATCTCCTCCGAAGAAGAACCGCACAGCACGCTGGCAGCCTTTTTGATCAATCCGGGCGGCGACTGCTACTGGGCGTACTCGGGTGACTCACGCATCTACCATTTCCAGGGCAGCAAATTGGTCAAACGCTCGACCGACCATTCCTATGTTCAGACCCTGGTTGACAAAGGCGAACTGACCGAAGAAGAAGCGAACAATCATCCCAAGTCGAATATCCTGGTCGGCTGTCTTGGAACTGAAAAAGAGCCTCCCGCAGGTGTCCATTTCATCCCCCAATTGCGCGCCGGCGATGTCCTGATGGCCTGCAGTGACGGCGTCTGGCATTACTTCAGCAACGCCGAGATTGGATCCGTGCTGGCAAGTCTGTCGCCGCGCGAAGCAACCGAATTCCTGATTGAAAAAGCCCGGTCCCGCGGCCGCGGTGGCGGTGACAATCTGTCACTGGTCATCGTCAAGCTCGAACCGCTGGATTCTTGAGCGTCAAGTTGGTGTCGACCTGGCGTCGCTGCAGTGCCAGGAATTCGCCCGACTGCATTTCATGCAGACGCGAAACTGTGCGGACAAACTCGTGCGCCAGCGGACCGGCAGTGTAAAGCTCGTTTGCGGGCACCGCCGCTGACATGATCAGTTTGACGTGACGGTCGTACAGTACATCGACCAGCAAAGTAAAGCGACGCGCCTCGGAGCCCATCTGTGCCGACATGCGGGGCACTTCACTGAGCAGCAGGGTGTCAAACTGGCCAGCCAATTCAAGATAGTCGTTCTGTGACCGGGCGCCGCCGCACAGGGTCCTGAAGTCAAACCATACGACAGAACCGGCCCGGCGCAAGGCCAGCAGCGCACGCCCTTCAATCAACAATAGCGGGTCCTCATCGACGCTGTCCGCCAAGCGGTCAAAGGTGCTGGTGAGCGCCGCCTGAGCCTGCACGTTGTGTGGGCAATGGTAATGCTGCACCTGGGTCAAGCTGTGGTCGCGGTAGTCGGTGCCGTTGTCGACGTTGATCACTTCCATATGCTCTTTGAGCAGTGCAATCGCCGGAAGAATCCGGTCGCGGTGCAAGCCATCCGGATAGAGTTCGTCGGGCTTGCAATTCGATGTCGTGACCAGACCCACGCCGTTGCTGAACAGCGCGCGCAGCAGGCGATGCAGGATCAGGGCGTCGGTGATATCGGCCACATGAAATTCATCGAAACAGATCAAGCGGTGCTTTTTCGCAATTTTTCGGGCCAACAGGTCCAGCGGATCCGCCGTGCCTTGCAGCGCCACCAGTTCGCGATGCACCTCGCGCATGAACTCGTGAAAATGCAGGCGCGTCTTGCGCTTGAGTGGAACCGCTGCGAAAAAACAGTCCATCAGAAAGCTTTTTCCCCGCCCGACCCCGCCGTACATGTAAACCCCACGTGGAATGTCGGGTCGGTTGATCAGTTTCTTCAGGGCACTGGAACGTTTGCTCTTGTACGAAGCCCAGGCAAGAGCGCAGCGCTGTAGCGCTTCAACCGCGTGCAACTGCGCCGGGTCGGCCTGGTAGCCGCGCGCGGCCAGTTGCGCCTGGTAAGCCTGCTTGACGCTCACAGCGAATCAGAAATTGAGGGTGCGTTTTTCCACCGCCAGCGCCGCTTCCTTGGTCGCTTCGCTGAGTGAGGGATGAGCATGGCAGATGCGCGCAATGTCTTCGCTGCTGGCCCTGAATTCCATGGCCATCACACACTCGGCAATCAGTTCGCTGGCCATGGGGCCAACGATATGCACACCCAGAATCTCGTCCGTGCTTGCATCAGCCAGCATCTTGACCATGCCGGTGGTGTCGCCCAGCGCGCGTGCCCGGCCGTTGGCCAGGAAGGGGAAGGTTCCGGCCTTGTAGGCGCGCCCGGCGGCCTTGAGTTGCGCCTCGGTCTGCCCGACCCAGGCAATCTCGGGACTGGTATAGATCACCCAGGGGATGGTGTTGAAGTTGACGTGTCCATGCTGTCCCGCGATACGCTCGGCTACCGCCACGCCCTCCTCCTCGGCCTTGTGTGCCAGCATCGGGCCGCGCACCACGTCACCCACCGCCCAGACGTTGGGCAGGTTGGTCCTGCACTCACCATCGACGACGATGGCGCCACGCTCGTCAAGCATCAGACCTACCGCTTCGGTGTTCAGGCCAACGGTATTGGGCGTACGGCCAATCGACACAATCAGCTTGTCCACCTCCAGCAATTGGGCCTCGCCCTTGGCATTGGTCCAGCCCACGCTCACAGCCTTCTTGCCGACCTTGATCGCACCGACAGTCACGCCGAGTTCGATCTTGAGTCCTTGCTTGACGAAAGCCTTGTGCGCTTCCTTCGCGATCTGCTGGTCGACAGCACCCAGAAACTCCGGCAGTGCTTCCAGAATCGTCACATCCGAGCCGAGTCGCCGCCAGACCGAACCCATCTCCAGGCCAATCACACCCGAGCCAATCAAGGCAAGTTTTTTCGGCACAGTGACGATGCGCAAGGCACCATCGTTCGAGAGCACCATCTGCTCGTCAAACGGCGTGCCGGGCAAGGCGCGCGCGGACGAGCCGGTCGCAACGACGATTCTCTTGCCGACCAGGGTTCCTTCAGCCGTGCCGCTAACCTTGATCTCGTAAGCACCGTCAGCCGCTTTGACAAAAGAGCCACGACCATGAAAAAAGCTGACCTTGTTCTTTTTGAACAGATACAGAATTCCATCGTTGTTCTGCTTGACCACCGCATCCTTGCGCGCCACCATCTTGCCTGCGTCCAGACTCAGACCCGTCACGCCAATACCGTGTTCGGAAAAGTGGTGTGCGGCCTGGTCAAAGTGCTCGGACGATTGCAGCAAAGCCTTGCTCGGAATGCAACCGACGTTGGTGCAGGTGCCGCCCAGCGCTGGTCCGCCCTGCGTGTTTTTCCACTCATCAACGCAGGCCACGCTCATGCCCAGTTGCGCTGCACGGATGGCAGCGATATAGCCACCAGGGCCACCGCCGATGACGATGACATCAAATTGTTTGTTCATAGTATTGAGAGAGTTCCGAGATTCGTCAAACCGCTTTGACAAGATTGCCTGATGCCGATGGCGCCGCAGTGGATGACTCCGCGAATGTCCCCCGGCCTGCGGCCTCCTCCTTGATTTGGCAAAACCCCAAGTCCACGCTGCATCACCCAATGCCGCACTCTTGGCAACGAACGTCTGCGGTTCGCGCAATCTGCAAACCAACCCTGCGTGCAAGATCTGGCTGGCGTGGCACTCAGCGCAGCGGCATAAAGGAGGAGGCCGAAGGCCGGGGGACAGCCGCGGAGCTGAGTGCCCCGGCGGCCGGATCCACCCGGCAAGCTCAAATGACTCAGGATTGTCATCATTTCAGGCGATGTCAGTAGGGCTTAAATGTCAAACAACAACCGCGCCGGATCTTCCAGCGCTTCTTTCATGGCCACCAAACCCAGCACCGCTTCGCGGCCGTCGATGATGCGGTGGTCGTAGCTCATGGCCAGATAGTTGATGGGGCGCACCACAACCTGACCGTTTTCCACTACCGCACGGTCCTTGGTTGCGTGCACACCCAGGATGGCCGATTGCGGCGGGTTGATGATGGGTGTGGACAGCATGGAACCAAAAGTGCCTCCATTGCTGATGGAGAAGGTGCCGCCCGTCATCTCCTCGATGCCGAGTTTGCCGTCACGCGCCTTGGCACCGTACTCGGCGATCTTTTTCTCGATGTCGGCAAAACTCATCTGGTCCGCGTTGCGCAGAATCGGCACCACCAGACCGCGCGGCGAACCCACGGCAATGCCGATGTCAAAGTAGCCGTGGTAGACGATGTCGTTACCGTCCACCGAGGCGTTGAGCATGGGGAACTTCTTCAGGGCATGCACGGCCGCCTTCACAAAAAAGCTCATGAAGCCGATCTTGACGCCGTGCTCCTTCTCGAACTTCTCCTGGAAGCGTTTGCGCATCTCCATCACCGGCGCCATATTGACTTCGTTGAAAGTCGTCAGGATGGCGTTGGTCGACTGCGATTGCAGCAGCCGTTCGGCGACGCGTGCCCGCAGACGGCTCATGGGAACGCGCTGCTCCGGCCGCTCACCAAGGAAAGGTGCAGGCACCGCCACCTGCGGCAGGAAACTTGCAGCGGGCCTGGCAGGCAGCGTTGGTGCCGCCACGGCCTTGGGCGCAGAGGCAGACGCCACTGCGGCCAACACATCGCCCTTGGTCACACGACCGTCCTTGCCGCTGCCAGCAACGGATCCGGCAGCAAGCTGCTTGTCGGCCATCAGCTTGGCAGCAGCCGGCATTGCAACGCCGGCCATGGAAGTGCTCGCCACTGCGGCCACAGTGGCGGCGGAGGCAGCAGGCGCTGCGACGCTTGCTGGCTGCGTCGCAGCCGCACTGGCCTTGCCCTCGGTGTCGATGCGTGCGATCAGCTGTTCTGCCGCAACCGTCTCACCGTCAGCTGCCACCAGTTCGACCAGTACGCCAGCGGCCGGGGCTGGCACTTCCA
>Ga0194038_1001404_pt1 | contig 10418 bp, 11 predicted proteins | sample JunL226m_MetaG_FD_148630 | JGI IMG/M metagenome (GOLD analysis project Ga0194038, IMG submission 148630) | Anoxic zone freshwater microbial communities from boreal shield lake in IISD Experimental Lakes Area, Ontario, Canada - Jun2016-L227-6m | ecosystem: Environmental > Aquatic > Freshwater >...
ATTCTAAATCAAAAATTATATGATTTAGAAATTGAAATACCCTCAGAAAATAGGGTGGAAGTTAACAAGGATGGAATTGTCTCCCTGTGTGTTAGAAGCGATTTTCAAGAAAACGCCAAGATAGCACTGATGTGCCTCAATACATTGAGCACAGAAAATCTGATAGATAGCTTATTTGTCATTAAAGACAACAAGCTAACTAGACAAAAATTCATAAATTAATTTTTTAATTTAAACTTACTATATATAATTTTGTGTCAAAACTACTTTATTTCTAATATGGTTGTGTAATTTGATATTGAATTTTATAAAATAGTTGTTAAAATGACGCTGAACTTAATGTTTAATATTCGCTAAAGAGAAAGGTGAAAATGGCAAGAGTTATCGACTTTGAAACAATGGAAATTGTAAATTTTTATCATTTCTTAGAAGCTTCTGATGATCAAGAAGACAGTGATTATGATGACAATGATGAATGGTACAAAGAAGATGAGGACGATAATTATGAAGATGATGGCGAAGACTATGATTATGAATGGTATAAGGGGGGTGACGAAGATGAAGATGAGGATGAAGACGAATACGAATACATAGACGAAGATGATGAAGATGAGGATAAAAAAGATTACGAAGACGAAGATGACGAAGACGAAGAAGAGGATGATGAAGACTACGATGATGAAGATTATGAAGACGAAGATGACTACGATGATGAAGATTATGAAGACTGAGTGAATAGATAACTTATGGCCGATTATAGCAAACACTACTATAAAATCTATAATAAAAAATACTACACTCTTCATCCGTATGAATTATCGATTGATCCTGAAGAGACAATCGAAGACGTCAATCTATATGATCTTGAAACACAAAAAAAAGAACTTTTAAAATGTGTTGATAGTTTTGAGTATTTTTGTCACAAATATATTAGAATTCTTCATCCAACAAAAGGTCTTGTACCTTTTGTTTTGTTTAATTACCAAAGAAAGGTAATTAAAGATTATGAAAATAATAGATTCAATATTATCTCTAAGTTCCGACAGGGCGGACTAACTACCGTCACTCTTTTATGGGGCTTATGGAGATGCATGTTTAAATTGGACCAGCAGGTTATGTTGTTGTCCAAAACTGATCGTGAAGCCACAGAAACCGGCATGATAGTAGACCGAGCGGTAGACTATCTCCCAGTTTGGTTATCTCCCAAGAAAACAAGCAAATGGAATGATCATTTAAAAATGTTCCCTGATACGGGCGGGGCTTTAAAATTTTATTCACCTGAAGCCGCTCGTGGTAAAAGCGTAACGTTTTTAATCATAGACGAAGCTGCGTTCATTCCCGAAATGGAAAAACATTGGAAAGCTATGTGGCCTGTATTGAGCACGGGTGGTAGTTGCACCCTAGTTTCTACTGTTAATGGTGTTGGAAATTGGTATGAACAAACATACAACGATGCCAAAGAAGGTAGAAACATGTTTCATGTAATAGACTTAGATTACTGGGAGCATCCCGAATTTAATGACCCTAAATGGCTTGAGGAACAGAAAGCACAGTTAGGCGAAAAAGGATTCCTGCAGGAAGTTCTTAGAGAATTTTTAGGATCTGGTGAAACATACATCCCTTCCGCTATTATTAGAGAGATGTCTGAGTTTACAACTCACAATAATCCTATTAAGAAATTGTTTTCAAAATGGGTAAACAAATCAGGAAGGGCCGCTCAGTTAGATGGAGCAGATAACAATAAAGGTGCGCTTTGGGTCTGGAAAGAACCTGTTGATGGCAAAGAATACATTATAGGTGCGGACTGTGCGGAGGGAATGGGAGAGAATGCGGATAGTAGCTGTTTTCATATTCTGGAAATGGACACCCTAGAACAAGTTGCCGAATTCTATAGCAATCTAGTTCCTCCTCATATATTTGCACAAATACTAAAAGAAGTTGGTATTTACTATAATACCGCACTTGTTGTTGTTGAGGCTATGTCTCCCGGCGGCGCAGTTTTAAGTTCTCTTGAAAATACTTTATATTATGAAAACATATTTTATGAGACTAAGAAAAGCGGAGCACAAACTGCTGGTCTTAAGGTAAACAGAGTTAATCGACCCCTGTTGCTCGAAGCTATGCAAAACAGAATATTAAACAAGGCTATAAAAATAAATAGTGCAAGATTCACCGCAGAGCTTCAAACATTTCAATACAACCCAGTTACTAAAAAAGCAGAAGCACAAAAAGGCAAACATGATGATGCTATAACTGCCCTTTGTGCAGCGATTTATGTTAGAGATAAGCTAATAAACGATGTTCCGATTGGCGCCGATGTTCCTAAGGAAATGTTAAATAAAATACAAGATGACGTATACCAAGAAATAAAAAGAGAGTTATTTGATAGTTCTTATGAAGATTTTATTGAAGAGGAAATAAGTTTTACTTCAAATAGCAATCTAACTCCATATGAAGAAGAAACTCTTGTTAACATGTATAGAAAAAATTCAAAATTACTCGACGAGTTTGGGTGGTAAATATGACTCCTAATTATGAAAAAATTATTTATTATTTAAATCTAGCCCACACTAGTTGTGGCGGTTCGTTTAAAACCGAGGATATAAAAACCTCTATTAGATCAATAATATCCAAAGTCGATAAATTAGATATTAAAAATAAAAATAAGATAAAAAGACAAGAAGAAGAAGTAGATAAGCCTAGCAATAAATACAAATATCCTGTAGAATCTATTAAAGTAATAGATCAAATGATAGAACAAGAAAAGAGATATAATCTATGAATTTCCATTTAATGAAGATAGATAACTTTTTAATTTTAGATAAAGACAATAAAGTCAGATATCAAAAACAAAACATCAAGAATACATTCCATCAACAGGGTGAGGAGTATATTCTTAATGCATTATTTAGAAATGAGGGAATGGTAGCAAATGGTTATTATATAGGATTGGACACTAGAGCCACAATATATAGAACAGATACACTTGCAAGTATAATTGGTGAACCATTAGTTCAAGGAAACAATTATCAGCGACAAAATGTTTTATTTTCTAATTGGCAAATAATCAATCCAAATAGTATTGCGACTACCACATTGTCGCCAGCAACTCCCTATTATGCAAAAAGTGGCCCAGTAATTTTTTCCGCAGTTAATTCTAGTTGGAATTCTGTCACTAATATATTTTTAGCAACTACCAACGAAACTAATTGTTCAGGTGGAACTTGTATTGGGAAATTAATATCTACTGCGTCATTGGGAACGACTGTCTCTGTGGCAGCAGGGGAAAGCGTTGTTATGGAGATGAGCATCAGTCTTTATGATTACTGATTTTTAGGGAAGATTAGGGATAGGTTCTCCTCCACTAAAAACATCTCCTTTTTTGGCGCCTACATACTCTACTAAATAGCCACCCTTTACTTTGTAAATCCCCAAGTCATTGGTATCATCATATTTGCTATATATTTTTCTTCCTTTGTCCTTTCCAGAAGTAATAGTATGACAAGGACTGACTTTAACTTTGTAGTTAGCAATCCATCCACTCTTCGTATTTGTCACATTTATCTCCGAGTGCGAAGAGCAACTGTTAGTGCAGTCTGAGCATCTAGGTCCGCTGATATAACCGGGAAAACTTACATTCGGATTATTTGCAAAACATTTTTTTGTTGTTATTTCTACCATCTTACAAAGAGTTGTTTTTAAAGTGCCCCATTTTTTGCCAGAGTAGGGACCAGATGATGGTATGGCATTTATTACTTCTGAAGAAGAATTGAAGAAGAAGGGTTTTGTTATTTCTGTTGTCCATATACCGTCTTTAGGAATTATGGAAGTACAATAATAATTTGTAGTGCATTCACGATTCTCTCCTGTGTTTCCGCATGCATCATAAATAGGAACATTGCTTGTGCATTGTTTTTTAATTCTTTTACTACTCCCGTCACCTTTTCTGTCTCCTGTGAATCCATTCGGACAGTCCTCACTAGAAGCACAATTTTCTTCTATACATTTGTATGTGTCATGTGTCACTAATTGACCACTTGTATTTCTCTCTGGCTTCCCTTTACACTTGCAATCATTTGCTTGTATCATTGAAGCTACGCATTGATTGTTTGTCCATGCTCCTATTTGATTATTGAGATTCCAATCTATCTCCCAACTCCCCTCTGTTGACCCTATGCATTGATTATTATCGTTGCAATAGGACCCAATAATATTTGGGTCTTTTGTTGTAGCCGGCGGCACATTCTTGTTACAGCTTGGTACTTTTCTTGGTGTTTCAACCCCATCACATATATGTAAATCAGCAAGATAGGAATTATTTATTGTTCCACAACAATCTGCTTTCACTAACTTTCCGATTAATATTCCATTTCTTTTTTCTTCGACCAACCTTAAATTTTCCCACCCTAAGTCTTTGAGCTGTTTGAATACTGACTGAAATTCATTGCTAGTGACTGCTATGTCATATCTATCTATAAATGATAAATCCGAGGATGCTCCTTGAGGCACTGGCCCGCATGCGCTTCTGTAGGTGCCATTACATACTATTTCCGGAACCCCATTCTGATCATACTGATAGCACCCAACGAGCCTTGCCATATTATAAATTGTATCTCCGTATATACTGACTGTTGTGCATTCTCCCATTTTTACTCCTTTTTATATGCAATAATAGTTGCAATCTTCTTCGTTATCGAAATACCCAAGTGTTTCACACAACAATCTAGTCTCCAAACTTACTTGTTCACAAGAGTATCCATCTCCTGGGCAACCCCAACAATATGTATAATTAGGTGAACTTGTGGTTGTTGTAGTCGTCGTTGTTGTGGTTGTGGTAATTGGTATTTGAGATAATCCATTGCAGTAATAGTTCATGCCAGAAACATTGAACTGAAAATCTTTTAATAACAAGTAATATGCTGACTTGGATATTTCATTTTCACTTGAGACTATTTTTTGTATCAAATCTGAATTTTTAAATGTTAACGATGCAGAAAATACATCTCCCATTACCCATTTGCCTGATTCTGAATTTTCATTCATCGTTCCGCTGAAAAAAGTAGCGTTTCCATTTTGGGAAGGAATTGTTACTATACTTGTTACAGTGAATTCACTGACTTGAGCATTGGGAAATAAGAAGAATCCACTTATTTCTGTAAAATTTTCTGAATTGGGCAATGACGGTGGGATAGCATCATCGAGAAATAATCCTGAATTTCCTATTAAACCAAAGTAAATTCCTTCCACAACAGTGTTTGGAAATTGTTCTAAAGATGGTTTGTATACTGCAACCGATAATCTGTCGGACGTTAAGGACGTGTCAGTGTCTAAATAATTATTAAATACTCCTATTTCCAATAAGCCTTGGAAAGGATCGGGCGGCTGAATAACTGGAGCAATAGTTGTTGTGGTTGTTATTTCTATTGGGTCTAAATTGATTTCTAATATATTATTTCCCGGATTTATTATATCGACATTTTGTTGGTGTGTTTGAAATCCTTGTGATGATACTGTTAAATCAAACTGCAGAATTTCTTCTTGGCATGGCTTTATTTTATCTTTTACTCCAATGCATATTACATTATTATTTGGATTAAAACTATTATCAAATAAATCTAAAAAAGAATCAGGATAATCTATTCCTCCCCACTTTATATTTTCGATAATAACGGATATATTTTCAGGAACTGTATTGCTATTCTTTACAACTAAGGTTATTGTGGTTAATGGAAAATCATAATTATTCATTTCCACTTCTATGTTAATCAATGTGGCTTCATTTTGATTTAGCGTAATTTCACTATCAAATTTTTCAAACCATAAAACATCGTTTTCATTATTTGTTACATAGTAACCCTGAATAGTTGGACTGGTTATCGTTCCCAAATTTTTCCATATAATACCATTTGAATATTTATATTTAATGTAACTTGCTGCTGATTGATTTGTTGACATCCACAACATTGGGTTTAAGAATTTTGAAGAATATCCATTAAAAGATACTTGTTCAAACTCAAAAGAAGATGGTAAGTCTTCACAATCCAAAAGATCATTAGTAAACAATCTTACGGTTAAGTTCGATGAATTTAATAATTCTTTTAATAATTTTGAATTTAATTTTATTATGCTCATATTGATTGTAAGTTAATTTCTATGATTCTATTACCTGGATCTTCTATGATTATATTTTCTACATGTTCGATACAATCAGTTGCCGTCACAGACATATCAAAGCTTAGAGGACTGCCGTGACATATATTTATTGTATTATCTATTCCTAAACACAAGACGTTTTGATTGGGAATCCAATCATTTTGCATTAAATCCATTAAGATATTGGGATAATCCACTCCTCCCCATTTAATATTTTCTACAACAATATTAACATTCTGGGGCTTGATTATCTCTCCTTTAACAACTATTGCTATTGTATTCTCTGGGTAGTCATAATTGTTTAGATAGACTCTTATGTCAACTAAAACATTTTGGTTTTGTTCCACAATCACAGGATTATCAAACTTTCCGAACCAAAGAACATTGTCCATATCATCGGCTACAAAATATCCACTTATAAACTCGGTTGGGGAGGCATCTGTGTTTCCCCATATCAAGGATTTATTGTAGTCACATTGGGAATAATCACTCGTTAGCGAAGAAAGCACCCACAAATTTGGGTCTAATAATTTGGAAGAATATCCAATGAAATTGGGCTCTGTAAATTCAAAATTAACTGGGAGATCCTTACAATCTCCAAGGTCGTTAGTGAATAATTTGGCTGAGTAAGAGCCAGATGACAATAGTTTCTTTAGAGTTACACTTTGTGTTGGTATTATTGCACGCATAATATAACATATATAGACTTTTAGATTACTAAAGATTCTATCAAATTTTCGATTTTTTGTATTTCTATGCTATGAACTATATTTTTATATATACGATCATATGAACGGAAGTATAGCCATTCTGCTCCTCCATCTTTTATATCTAGTAACGACACTACACTGGGAGAATGGCTCGTTTTGTGGAAGAATTTCTTAATTTTCGATGGTATTCCAAGATCTTCTCTATCTTGTAATAGAAATATGTCATAGCCAAGCCTATTTATCTTTATATTTCTAAAGATAGTTTTACACGGATGTATTAAGTATTTACAAAACACCTCTTCTCCCGGCTCGGATGTATCCTGCCCCGAAAACCATACGGGTAAATTAGACCCCACCACTTCTATGACTTCTTTATTGTTGAGAGCATATCTTTGTTTTTTGTTTAGAAATATATTGTGGCTGATAGAAAGTATTTGAGACATAATATATAATATATCATGGAAAAATACTTTTTAACCTTATTTTTATTTTTTAATATATTTACTAATATCAGTGCTCGGGAAATTGACAACATACAATTAGTCAAACCTATCCCAATGAGCAAAACTGCAGAACTCCTCACTAGCTCTCGTGAGTTCAGGAATATTGACAATATACAACTAGTCAAACCTATTCCACTGCATAGAACCATAGAACTCTATGGAGCACCAGTAGAGCAAAGAGGAATAGAATACCGAAAATACTTATCTGCTTCTTTGAAAATAAGTGTCAATGATGGAGCTGGCTCTGGTACCATCATATTTTACGACAAGCCAACCAATACGGCATATGTGGCTAGTTGCGGGCATCTGTGGCAGCCTGGATCTTTAAGTGCAAGTAAAGCTAAAGAGAAAAAGATAACATGTAAGGTTATTACCTGGTATCATAATGACACTAAACTGGAGTCTCCCAAGAGTTATGACGCAGAGCTTATTTTTTATAGCTTTGTAAATGGATGTGATACTTCCCTTATTAGTTTCCATCCTGATTGGGAGCCCAATTATTTCCCCATAGCCCCTAAAGATTATGTTTATAAAGAAGGAAGTATGGTTCATTCTATTGGTTGTGATGCTGCCAAAGAAGTTGCCCATTATAACGTAGAAATATTAAGACTTGAGGGTTTAAATCTAGTCACAGTTAGAAACTCGCCCCGGCCCGGCAGATCAGGAGGAGGCTTAATTGACAATAATGACTATTACATCGGAACTTGTTGGGGGACTACAGATTTAGATGGAAGTGGTCAAGGGTTTTTCACTCCATTATCTGTAATACATGATTTTTGGTCGAAAAATGGTTATTCATGGCTACTTGTTGGATCCGATGCTAGGAGAATTAAAATAATAGACGGGTTAAATAAAAAATTAATTAGTGATGATTTAATTTTAGTGCCAAAACTAGCTTTTTAGCGTGACCTATACCATGTGCACATTTTTCTAAAATCACATCGGTTACAATGATTCCCTACTGATCCTCTGACTACCTCGGCGTCTTTATTGACTATATCGTTGTATGTATCCAATAATATACTCTCTGCGGTCATTAACATTGGTTCGTTGAATTTAGTGGCTACTATGTCTCCTCCATCCAAGTAATATAAAGCCGCTCTTATATTTTCTGGCTTTATATTAAAATACCTTTGGATTACTCTGGCGTAGCATAAAAGTTGAATGTCCTTTCGGATAGTATCTGAATTTTTTCTCCAAAATCCTTTTTTTGTAGTTTTATAGTCTATAATAAAACATTTTTCATCTTTGATTAATATCCGATCTATTACTCCGGTTGCGAATTTTTCTTGCGGCGGGTCAAGATCATATCTAAAAGAATACTCTGTTTCTCCTTCAAATCCTATTCTATCATTTAATTTTTTGATATTGGTTAAATGTTCTTTTAGTTTATTTTTATAATCTTTGGTTAGTTCCACTTTTTTGTTTTCTAGAAGCAGCTCTCCCTTTAAATATGGATGTAAAAAACTTTCTATTTCTACTTCGCCCTTGTTTTTTACGTATTCTTCTGCTATCTTGTGGACAAGTTTTCCATACAAAAAGTATTCTGGTTCTGGCTCTGGAGACTGCACCTCTAGGTGATACTTATACTTGTATGCCTGTTCGCATTGATCCCAAAGTTGTTTTCTGCTCACTGATATGTGTTTTATTTTCATATATATTTACAATAGTTAAAACATGAGTGATATTTTTGACAACTTTAAGAAGTGGGCTGAAAAAGCATTAGGGGATGTTGTTGTCCATGGATCTGAAATTAGAGTTAACTCTGTATTCACAGAAGATTCAAAATACCACTTGTGGTGCTCCCCTTCTGGCGGTAAAACCAAAAGAAAAAATGGTGTATTTCACTGTTTCAAAACTGATAAAAAGGGAACATTAGCAAAGCTTATTCAAGTAGTAGATAAATGTTCTTATGAAGATGCCTATCTCATATTAAATGGCAGAAGTAGTATAAGGGAACTAGAAGATAAGCTATATGATTTCTTTGATAAATTAGACGATCAAGAAGAAATTCCTGCCATAATAGAAAAAAAGACTCTTTCACTTCCAGAGGGAAGCAGTTTGATAAGTAGCTTGCCAAAGAATAATTTTTGGAGGAATTTAGCCTCTGAGTATTTAGAGAAAAGAAAAATACCGATAGACGATCTTTATATATGTCGAACCGCCCCCTATAAAGCCAGAATAATAATTCCATACTACGACAAAGATGGAGATCTGTTTTATTTCAATGCTCGTCATGTTGGCAAATCTAGTCTTAGATATTTGGGGCCTGATAAGAGCATCGGAATTGGTAAAGGTGATGTTCTGTTTATGGCCGGTGGAATCTGGCCTGAAAAAAATAGTTTTGTATATGTTTGCGAAGGCGAATTTGATGCTTTGAGTATTTTTCACTCTGGATTAAATTCAATTGCTTGTGGTGGCAAAAATTTTAGTGAAAAACAAATGTCTTTGATAAAAGATTATAAAATCGTTATTTGCCTTGATAACGATAAAGCCGGTTTTCAGGGAAGCACATCAATGAGTATGATGGCAAGTCAAAATATGCAGACTAATGGATCAGATCAGAGATTAATGTTTGTTAGTCCATATAAATCTTATAAAGATTGGAATGAAATGTATATTAAAGAAGGCCCCAAAATACTTAAAAATTATATCCTAGCTTCTAGGAAAAATTTAGACTTTCAAGCTCCTATGGGCACAGGCGGAGATTACTTTAAAATAAAAGGAATATGAAATATGAGTTCAAATTTAGAAAAACTTAGATATTTTATTGATAAGCCAATAACTATTTTCACTGTAGACATAGGCAGAAAGTTCACAGACGAACAGTTCAATGATTACTTCACAGGCATTTGTAAAAATATTTATACAGACGGAATAGAAACCGTTCATTCTATTACAGGGTGCAAAAACTTTTTCTTCTTCAACAATATTGTTGGCATCTGCGAAGAGCAAATGGTGGATAGGGACAATCCCGAGCACCAAGAGATAATAAGTGAATTAGAGAGTAATAAGCCCAATAAACCAGTTGATAAAAATATAGCTTTTAATA
>Ga0194038_1001405_pt1 | contig 10417 bp, 8 predicted proteins | sample JunL226m_MetaG_FD_148630 | JGI IMG/M metagenome (GOLD analysis project Ga0194038, IMG submission 148630) | Anoxic zone freshwater microbial communities from boreal shield lake in IISD Experimental Lakes Area, Ontario, Canada - Jun2016-L227-6m | ecosystem: Environmental > Aquatic > Freshwater >...
ATCCGGCGCTTGGCGGCGGCCAGCACCTTCAGCGGATCGGGTTCGTCGGTCGGCAATTCCAGCTGTACCAGCGCGAATTCGTTGCCGAGAGTGTCCGGCAGATTGAGGTCGAGCGGCTTGAGGTTCACCGGCACCATGAAGGTCACCGACGAACACCGCGCGTCGTGCGCCTTGAGGTAGTCGTACAGCGTCAGGGCCACGCTGGCCACCAGAACGTCGTTGACGGTGCAGCGATTTGCCTTCGCGATCGCCTTGACTGCGACCAGCGACAGTGGTTCCGACCAGGCCACGCTCTTGTGCCCGCCGGCGGTCCCGGTCCAGATCGTCGATTCATTGCGGGTACCCACGAGCAGCTTGCGGACAGTGTCCAGATCGCCGGGCGCAGCTGAGAAGACGTCGACCAGCACACCGCCGCCGGGCAGTGCCGATCGCACGCTCTGAACCAGGCCCGTACCGGTCGCTTGGGCGGCCGTCACCACTGTGTTGCCCGCGCCCAGCGGATTTCGCAGGGCGAACCGACCCAGTCGGCCTGCCTTGGCGAGCAGTCGTGGGGCATCGGCAATGCCACCGACGGCACCGGAGATGGCGCTGCTGGCCGTCTTCGCGGCACCAACCGCAGTGGATCGCACCCGCTGAGCCAGCGGCTGTCCAGGCGGGTGCGGGTGTGCGGCGTGCTGAATGACCGACGGGCCAAGAATGGGACCACCCTGCGGGGTCGAGTCGAACAGGCTCATCGACAGTTGCACCATCCGCATTCCATCAGCGATGGCGTGGTGACTGCGCAAAATCATGGCGCTGCCTTTGCCGTAGCGCTTCACCCAAATCGCCTGCCAGAGTGGACGATCGTGATCGAGCATCTCGGTCCGGTGCGCGGCCACCAGTTCCTGCAGCGCGCGTGGTTCGTTGGGCTTATTCAGCGAGACCAGTGCGACATGGTTGTCGAAGTCGAAGTCTTTATCGCGCTCCCACCACCAGGAGCCATCGTCGTCACGGACAGCCTTACTACAAAACACCGGGTAGCGGTCCAGGAGTCGCTCCTCGACCACCTCGCGCACCTTGCCGAAGTCCAGCGGCTCAGCGGTCCAGATCACCGAGTCGACGACCATGAGGTTGTTCGGCCGGTCCATCTCCAGCCACAGGGCATCCTGAATCCCGAGTCGTCGTCGTTGTTCCATCGCCCCATTGTGGACGATCAGCACGCCCGCCATTCCCGGTTCCGCCGACACCGGAAATGCGATCATGACAGCTATGTCCAGATCAGCCTTCACCCGCTTCTTCGCCGCACTCTGCGCGGTGGTCGCCGTATTCGGACTCGCCCCGGCTGCGAACGCCTGCAGTCGGGTGACCTGGCTGGGTCCGGAGGGCATGGTGATCACCGGTCGTTCGATGGACTGGCCGTACTCATTCCACTCGCACCTGTATGCCTATCCGCGCGGGTTGGAACAGAACGGTTCCGGCGGGGTCAACTCGCTGGTGTGGACGACGAAGTACGGCGCAATCGTCGTCGCCGGCACCACCGATCCCAGCGGCCCCATCGACGGGGTGTTCGACGGGATGAACGAGAACGGCCTGGTGGCCAACCTGCTCTATCTCGGTGAGTCCGATTTCGGGCCCGCACCCGCCGACGACCGGCCCCGACTTTCCTTCGCAGCGTGGGTTCAGTACGTGCTGACCACATTCTCGACAGTGAATGAAGTCGTCGACGCATTCACCAACCCGGCGATCTATATCGTCCCGATCAACTTCGGGCCGGGTAGCGCGGCGCACCCCACCGTGCACCTCTCGGTGACCGACCCTTCCGGCGACTCGGCGATCATCGAATACATCGACGGCAAGCCGGTGATCCACCACGGCCGCCAGTTCCAGGTGATGACGAACAGTCCGACCTACGACCAGCAGTTGCAACTCAATGCCAAGTGGGACAGCGTCGACAAGAACACAGACCTGCCCGGTTCGATCCAGTCCCAGGACCGGTTCGTCCGCGCATCGTATTACCTGAGCAAGTTGCCGCAAACCACAGATGAGCGCCAAGCCGTCGCCGGGGTGTTCAGCGTGATGCGCAACGTGTCGGTGCCCTGGGGTGTCGGAGATCCGCAGCACCCCAACCTCTCCCCTACCTACTGGCGTTCGGTGGCCGACTCCACCAACAAGATCTACTACTTCGAGTCGGCGTTGAGCCCGAACGTCGTCTGGGTGAACCTCAACAACATCAACGTCAATCCGGGATCGGGTGTGCGCGCGGTGGCGGTCGAGGAGAACTACTCGATCATCGGCAATATCGACAACGAGCTGAAGCCGGCCGCACCGATCACGTTCCTGGCGCCGACGGCCGCTAACACGGTCCAGGCGAGTGTGACCCCCTCTGCGGCGCCGCAGGTGGAGAACAGGGTGGCCTTCAGGTGGTGGTGGCTGCTCCCGATCCTCGCACTACTGGGAGTACTCGGTTTAGTGCCGCGAATGTTCGGTAAGCCAACTGTGTAAGCGGGCTACTTGAGCCGGCCGCCGAGATCAATCGGTTTCGAAGTGTTGGTAGTCGACCGGGTTGTGCCAGTCACCGCCCCATCGCCAGCCACGACTGGTGAACGCCCGCACCGCGGCGTCGCCGCTGTGCAGCAGTCCGAGGTCATCGCGTCGGCGGTCGAGGTAGCGGGCGGCGGTCGTGGGCTGAAGGTCACCGGCGGAGTCGATGTAGGGGTTGACTAGTGGGTTGATGTCGATGGCGCGACCGTAGGCGTGCAGTGACCAGCCGTCCCCCAAGATGCGACAGTTGAACGCCGAGGTGTTGTTGTCCCGCATCGACAACTCGTCCTCAGCGCCGGGATAGTGCTCGACCGTGCGCATCTTCTCAATGGGATAGCGCAGCCGGGTGAGATCGTTGAAGATCGCGATGACATCGTCGACGACTTCCTCGTTCACCACCAGTTGACCCCGATGCGTGCCGCCGTCGAAGCCGAGGTAGTCGAGTTCGACGCGGCGCAACGCCGTTGGTGCAACCGGACATCCGGCCCGCCAGGTGGTGCCGAGATCGGCGGCACTGACCAGATGCACCGTCGCGGACGCGGCAGCGGGAGCCGCTGAGGCGGGCGTGCACGGAACCATGACCGCGCCGACCGCGGCCAGTAACGCAACTGCGGCAATCCCTCTGAGGTGATTCACTTCACTACGATCACATCACAGAATCCGGTTCCGATCGTGACGCCACGGCGGTGCAATACTCGGACGCATGACACACCGCGCTGACGTCACGGTGCGACTCGCCACCCCACTCGATGCCGCCGAGAGCGCTCGATCGTGACACTCGATCGTCGCCGGTTCCTGGTTGCCGCCACTGGTGCTATAGCTCTGGCCGTGACGGGATGTTCCCGCGCGGCCACGTTACTGAATGCTGAACCCCGCCGACCGGTCGCGCTGATCTACCGGGGGCCGGCCAGCACACCGGGGGCTGGCGAGGCGGTGGCCGAATTGCTGAGCACCGGCGAACACGCGATGGATGCTCGCTTCGTCGGCCCTGCGGAAGCGAATAATCTCGACGCCGCCATTTTGTCCACCGCAGCGCTCTACGTCCAACCCGGCGGCGCCGATGATCTCGATGCAGCCTGGGGGGCCGTCGCCCCTATCGCATCAGCATTGCGGAACTGGATTCACAACGGCGGTGCCTACCTCGGCTGCTGCATGGGCGGATTTCTGGCCGGCCGCGATCCGGGATTTGATCTGCTACCCGGCGACGCCTTGGAGTACAGCACGACACCGGAGGCGACGGTGACCGACAACGCCGATACCCTCATCACGGTCACCTGGCGCGGACAGCCGCAGGCCGTCTACTTCCAAGGCGGGCCGGCCTTCATGGTCACCGCAGGGCCCGACGACACGATCCTCGCCCGCTACTCCAACGGCCTTGTGGCCGCCGGGGTTTTCGGCTTTGGACGCGGCGCGGTGGGTGTCACCGGACCACACCCTGAGGCACCACGATCGTGGTACACCGATGCCGGTCTCGACGTGCCATCACCCCTACCGCACGCGGCCTTCACCGATCTGGTTACTGCGACGCTGGCGCGCAGACGCTGAAGGTTCTAAGGCTTGCCAAACCCGTCGGCGGCGAGGATTTTCTGGCCCGCCTCGCCGGTGACGAGATCAACAAATTTGGCAGCCATTGCGGAGTTCTTGGACTGCTTCAGCACCGCGATCGAGTCTGTGGTGGAGGCATCGGAGGACTCAGGGAATGCCACCCCGGTGACCTTGTCGCCAGCGCCGAGCACATCGGTCACGTAGACCAGTCCGGCATCAGCCGCACCGCTTTCCACTTTGGCCAATATCTCCTCGACGTTCGCCGCCTGGCTGGCCGCGCTCAGTTGCACTCCGGTTGCCTGTTCGATCTTCTTAACGGGACCGCCGCAGGGGGACTCCGGGCCACATACCGCCACCATCAGCCCGGGCTGGGCCAAATCCGCGAACGAGGCGATCTTTTTGGGATTACCTGGAGCGACAGCGATGGTGAGAATATTCGACGCGAAGTTGGTGGGATCGCCCGCTAGGAGGCCGGCTTTGACCACCTTGTCCATGTTGTTGGCGTCCGCCGAGGCGAACACATCCGCGTAGCTGCCCTGGGTTAACTGGGCGGCATGGGCGTCGGAGGTATCAAAGGAGAATTCGATGTCCTGGCCGGGATTGTCGGTTGTGAACTGGTTCCCAATCTCAGTGAATGCCTTCTTCTGCGCCACCGCGGCGAACACGACGATCTTCGCCGGTGCTGCCGTCGTTGACGACGTTGTTGACGGCGCCGACGACGTTCCCTGCTGCGACGAGCAACCCGCGGTCAGCATCACCGAGGCGGCGCCGACAACGGCGATAAGTGCCATTGGTTTCATTTCTTACCCTCCCATCCTTGATTCGCGACCAGTTCAGCGACGACTGCGTACGGCAGTTTGCCTGGTGGTCGCACTATAGGTACTCGTCAGGTACTCGCCACTGACACAAACCCTCTGTCGGCTGTCAGCGATAGGTACCGCGACCGGAAGACGGTAACAAGAAAACGCCGCCGTGGCGATCCGTGAAATTACTGAATCTCACCGGACGCCGATTACCTAATGGATGTGATGAATATGCCCCTCAGCAGCGGCGCGATGCGCGACCCGGAAGGCGTACGAAAAGGGCAACGCCACCAGGAACGCGCCGCCGATCATATTGCCGATTCCGACCGGGATGATGTTCCAGACCACTGCGACCCACCAGCCAGGGCCCTTCCCCTCTGCGGAGATCAACCCAAAGTAGGCCATATTGGCGACGCTGTGCTGGAAGTTCGCCGAGCAGAACAGGGTGACAGCCAGTAGCACCGGGATGTACTTGCCGATGATTGTTCGGCCCATGGTGGCGAAGAATGCCGCCATGCCCACCATCCAGTTCGCCAGCACTCCGGATAGCAGCGCCTGAAACCAGGCGGTGGGCGTACCGACTGAGTGGTAGTAGGTCTTCTTCGTGACGAAGGCTTCCAGCGTCTCCTGCATCTCGGGGGGATAAACCTGTGCTCGGGAGATCAGCCAGCTGAACACGATGGCACCGATGAAGTTGCCGACTAGGGCAAGCGCCCAGAATAAAATCAGCCGCCCGAGTAGCGGCCTGGGGTGCTGCTCCAGCAGAGTGGATGGCAGCACCACGTTGGCTTCGGTGAACAGAATCGACCCCGACAGGATCACGAAGAAGAATCCAGCCGAGAACCCGAACCCCTGCAGCAGGTACCGCGGGCCCAGCGTCTGCACCTGCTCGGATAGAAGCACCGAGAACAGCGCGCCCATGGTGATGAATCCACCGCCCATGACCGACAGCACCATGATCTGCGGAACCGACGTATCCCGAACGCGCTGCATTCCGGAGCGGGACAGCTCCTGGATGACGTGATCGGACGACAGGTCCTGCGGCGGAGGCAGGGCGTTGGCTTCGGTCATGTCGCTCCCCCCGGCTCATCGCGCGAAAGGCGCACGTCTACTTCCCGGTCCACGTGGCTCCATTCGGTCGTGCTGCGGAGACGGTCAACGAGGTCCTCAAATTGCTCGCTGTCCTTTGGCGCGTACTCGAACCAGGTCAGGAAGTCGAACGGCTCCCCGAGATCGCGGCTGTGGTGCAGACGCCGGGCCACCGCGGGCAGATAGTCGAGGCCGATGGTGATGTGGCTCTCCGCCAGCAGCGCCCGCCGCTCGTCCTGAGCCAGAGCCCACCATACGTCAGACTTACGGATGGGAATCAGCGCAGCGCGGGTGCACTGTGGGCGCCCGATTCCCTCCTGGCGGTGGGCCAGGACATCCAACTCGGCGCGGGTGGTGTATCGGATGTTGCTTGTCACACCTCGCAGCGCCCAGACGGTATCGGCTGCCTCGCGTGTGACCGGTGCTTCGCTGATGTCCAATCGCTCTGCAGCGGGCAAGGTCTCCCCTGTGACGGGAGTGATCGCGTCGATGCGCCAAGGACCGCTCCCTCCGGCGAGGTAGGTGCTGAGGGCCGATGACATTGCGCTAGATTACCGCCACCGGGAAACAATGCGCGGCAATAGTGACCGGGCTAGCATTGCGCCAACAGCGGCCGCAGAGTGAGAACGGGTGAGGTATGAAAGCAGGTGAGCCCGATCCTCTTGAGGCGGCGCTAACCGGTCGCCGCGAGGGCCCGATCACCCTCGATGATTGGGCGGGAGGTTTAGCGCAGAACCGCGCTCAACTGCCATCAGTACGGATCGGCCGCCGATGGTTCAGCAGCCTCTGGCTCGTTCCGCTGGGCGTCGTCGGGTTGGTGCTCTCGATCGCGGTCGTCCGTGAGATGACCCGCTACGGCTGGTATCAGGATTTCATTGCGCGCTATCCGGGCACCTCGACCGACTACGTCGATCCTGTCGCGTCCGGCTTCCCCTGGTGGCTTCGCTGGCAGCACTTCCTGAACCTGTTGTTCATGATGTTCATGATCCGTGCTGGCCTTCAGATCCTGGCCGACCACCCGCGGCTGTACTTCACTATCGCCAGCAAGCCGGACACCGAGTGGATGCGACTACGCGATGCGGTGCCCGCCGACCGCCGAGATCCGGAGGATCCGCAGCGGGTCTGGACCGCGAAAATGGATTCGGTCGCCCTGCCCAAACATCTTGGCCTACCTGGAATCCGGCACACCATCGGTCTGGCCCGGTGGTGGCACTTCACGTTCGACATGCTGTGGCTGATCAACGGTGTGGTGTTCATGGTGCTGCTGTTCAGCACAGACCAGTGGAAACGTCTTATCCCCACGTCCTGGGACGTATTCCCCAACGCTGCGTCGACGGCGTTGCAATACCTGTCGCTACAACTACCTCAGAACGCCGGATTTAACACCTACAACGCGCTGCAGTTGCTGGCGTACTTCATCACGGTGTTCATCGCCGCGCCGCTGGCCCTGGTGACCGGGCTGCTGCAGGCGCCGGCCATCGCCGGCCGGTTCCGCACCAGCACCGGCCTGCTCAACAGACAAGTTGCACGCACGGTCCATTTCGGGGTGCTGGTCTGGATGCTTGTGTTCATCGTCGTCCACACACTGATGGTCTTCGTCACCGGATTCGTCGGCAACGTCAACCACATGACGCTGGGCACCGACACGAACTCATATCTCGGAGTGGCGCTGTACCTCGCATGGATGGCAGTGGTCATCGCCTTCTGGCTGGTCGCCTCTCCGTTCACGATCAAATACCCGCGCACCGTTCAAAGGGTGGGCACGGTGACGGTCGGCTGGTTGAAGAAACTGCTCGAGCGCTGGGCGCCCAGGGCGACGTATTCCAAAGATGACATCACCGACTACTTCTGGCCCAACGGCACGCTGCCTGTGACTGATGAGTACAAGCGGCTACAGGAGGGCAACTGGTCCGACTATGTGCTGCGGGTGGACGGCCTGGTGGAAAACCCCGTCGAGATCACCTATGCGGAGTTGCTGGCGCTGCCCAAGCAGGATCAGATCACCCACCACTTCTGCATCCAGGGCTGGTCGGCAATCGGTGAGTGGACGGGCGTCCCGATGCGCACGATCTGTGAGATGGTCAAGCCCCTACCGAACGCCAAGTGGGTGGCTTTCTACTCATTCGCAGAGGGGTCGGACGGCGGACGGTATTACGACTGTCACCCGATCGAGAACATGTATCACGAGCAAACGATCCTCGCCTACGGGCTGAACGGGGAGCCGCTCAACGAGTCCCACGGCGCTCCGGTTCGTCTTCGCGATGAAGTGGAACTCGGTTTCAAGATGGTCAAATGGGTCGAGGCGATCGAATTCGTCGAGTCCTACGAGCAGCTGGGTGGCGGCTACGGCGGATACAACGAGGATCACGAGTATTTCGGCTTCCGAATGCCGATCTAGTGGGCATCGGCCTAGGGTCGGGATGGTGAAGCTGAAAACCCGTCTACTCGGCACTGTGCTTACCTTGCTAATGATGACGAGCTGTTCGGGGAACGCGGAGTCGACGCCGACGCCTGGGTTGCCGGGCGACCAGATGGTGTTCATGGTGATGTCATCGGGGGGCATGGCACCGGCGGTGTTCCAGGCACTGGCCTCCCCATCGCTGGCGGTCTACGGTGACGGCCGGGTGCTGACGCTCGTGGAAAGTTCACTCCCCCAACTGATTCCGGCTCGCTATGAGGTGGCACGCATTGATCCGGCCGGGGTGGCATCCTTCGTGGCCCAGGTCGAAGCCGGCGGAATCGTCAACCCCGGCACCGATTTCGGCACGCCACGGCTTACCGATCTGCCATCGACGACGGTGCTGGTTCAAGGCCCCAACGGCCAGGAGCAGGTCAGCGTGTACGCCTTCGACGAGCGGTTCGATGCCCGAGTCAATCCCGATCAGCGCACTGCACGAGCAGGCCTGCGCGCGCTGATCGACCAGGCGGCCGCCCTGGCGGCCGGTGCCGCCCGCGTTCCCTATTCCCCCGATCGGGTCATGGTCTACGAGGTCGAACCACGTAACGCCGGCGAGCCTGCCACCACGGGCTGGCCGGGACCGCCGCCGTCGAGTTTCCTGACGCCCAGCACCAGCCGTCGCTCGATTGCATGCGGCGAATTGATGGCGGATCCCGCCGAGGTCGCCTATCGGGCGGCGCTGGCCAACCCCGGCGCGCGCTGGCTGGTGGACGGGGCCACCAGGACGTTGGCGGTTAACTCGCTGCCGTTGCCCGACGCCTGCCGCTGACGCGAAAACCCAGCCGAATCAGTTCGCTGGACGGCAGCCGAAAATAGCTGCTCCCGGTTCTTCTAGCGTCTTTCGGGCCGGTTTATGTGAAAAACCTGAGTAAGTGGTTTAATGAGGACTGATTTGCTGGTGGGGAAACGCAGAGGAATGGGGGTTGCTATGGCAATCGAGAACAGTGCTCAGACGTCGTCAGCCGAGGGATCAGCGGAGCGCAGCAGGCGGCCCTTGCGCGCGGTCGGGCTGATCAGCACCCTGTCGGTCGCACTTGGTGTGGGCTCAGCGCTCGCCGCAATGCCGATCGCCGGTGCCGATACCTCAGGTTCGGGCGGCGCATCCGACGCGACCTCGCAAGCCCCGGCGACGCGCGACACCCGCGGGAGCGCCGGAGCACGGGCCACCCGCGAAGCGCGCACGCAGCGCAGTTCCACGTCCGCGGCCGGCACCGAAGCGCCGGCGCGACGCACTCGTGTCCATCTTGACTCCGCGTCGACCGCTGCAGTCACCGCCGGTGACAACCGCGCGTCCGCGCGACTCAGCGACGAAACAGGCTCGCTCAGCCCCGCGGTGGACTCCGTCGCAGCTGTGGTCCAGATCGCCGACGCTGCGACGGCGGCCGCTGCAGCCCCGTCGCTGACCGCTGCTTCCACGCGCGCGTCTCTGTCGGCGCCGAGCAACGTACTGCTGTCATTGCTGACCGGCGGCGGCAATCCTGGCGCCCCCGACGCCACGCCGCTGGCGTGGGCGGCGGTCGCACTGACCCGTCGTGAATCATCCGCGAATGCTGTTGCTGCCGTGGCGAACTCCGCCGCGTCGGCCGATCCGGCTGTTATCAGCCTGGTGGATCAGTACAGGGGTGTCCTTGAGGGGCAGGTGCGCAGTGTCATCTCCTCTACCGCCCTGGCAGATGTCATCGCGCCCCTGGTGGCCAGCGGTGCAGCCGACTGGATCCTCAACGGCACCGTCGGCCCGGAGCTGACCGCACTAGCCTCTAATTCGACCGTCGGTGCGTTCATCGCTGGGCAGACGGCCGCGCAGCTCGCCAACTTCGGCGTGCCGCAGCAGATCAGCAGCGCGGTCGGCAACGCAGTTGCCCATGCGATTCAGGTCGCCTTCGGTGACGCCACCAACTCTGCCCTCATCGGTGCGGTCGACACCTTCATCGGTGCCGTGCCGTGGGCTTCGACGTCGACGCTCGACACACTCACGAGCCTGGTGTCCGGCAATGTGACGGTT
>Ga0194038_1001410_pt1 | contig 10385 bp, 9 predicted proteins | sample JunL226m_MetaG_FD_148630 | JGI IMG/M metagenome (GOLD analysis project Ga0194038, IMG submission 148630) | Anoxic zone freshwater microbial communities from boreal shield lake in IISD Experimental Lakes Area, Ontario, Canada - Jun2016-L227-6m | ecosystem: Environmental > Aquatic > Freshwater >...
GCGGTTCACCGGCTACCGTCTTTCCCGACAAGCGCTGACGCTGCAAGGCCGAAACGGCGGCCTGCGCAAGCGTCGCCGCATCATGCGCAACAATAATCTTGCCGGTTTTTTCCAGTTCGAGCGCAAATTCGATCTGGTGATCATCAACATGCTCGCCCTTGTCGGCCCGGCGAGGCATGACCACTGGTATCTTCCCGGCGCGGACCGCATGAATTACCGAACCCGCCCCCGCGTGCAGAATCAGCAACTCCGCCGCGTCAACGCGCAGCGCAAACTCACCCATTTCCATAAACGCCACGCCTGTGCAATGAGGACAAGCAAATAACTGCGCGCTGCCAAATTGCACAAAGACTGGCTGCGGCAGTTGCGGGGCCAGCTGGCAAACCGCCTCCAGCAACCTCGTGAATGGCTGTGTCGCATTACCCACCGACACAAACGTACTCATAACAGCGGTCCCCCGTAAGTGCCTTTGGGAAAATAGCGGCGCAGCGACTCCCATTGATAGAAGAAATCATGCGCCAAGTGGTACATGATTCTGCCCGTCATGGAAGGTTTGTCGATGCGCGTGATGGTCTCCACAAAAACCACTCTGGTGCCGAAAAATAGCCGTCCAACCAGGGCAAAAGGTACCACCGGTCCGGCGCCAGTGCTGAGAATAACCTCAGGACGTTCCCTAAATAGTATCCAGAAGGCTTGCCACAGATTTAACAAGAACTTCCAATCACGCTCCGAATGGGCGATAAACCAGGTTTTTCCTTTCATGTCGAGCGGCAGGATAGCTTGGTCGTTAAGCACATAAAAATGCGCATGATCGCAATAGGCTGGCATCAGGCAGCGCACTTCGGTAAGGTGACCTCCGCAAGAACTGACGATGCAGACTTTCATTACACACTCAGCTTCCGTTCAGACTGGCGCGAACAAACATACTCTTCCAAATAAATGGAATTCTTCCACTCCCCTTGAACTGCGTCACCTCAAAACCAAACTCATTCAACAAAGCGGTCAACGTGCGCCTTGACCAGAATTTAATATGGCCACCGTCCCATAAAACCGTAAAGTGACTGTCCATCTTATTGGTTAATGCCATCACAAGATTTTTCAGGTAGCCATGGTAGGGTGTTGAAATGACCAATTCACCACCGTGCTTGCTTAATATATTTTTGACCAATTGCATATAGCTGCGCGGATCGTAAATGTGCTCAATTACTTCAGTAGAGATTACCAGGTCGAATTCAATGTGATCAAGTCCTATCGGTAACGCTACCGTCGAAATATCCTGCACAAAAAACCGTCCAGGATATCTGCTATTGGCAATACCGATGCCACTTTCGGAGGCATCCAATCCGTAAACATCATATCCCTGATCCAACAACCGGCATGCGATGGCTCCGTTGCCACAACCGAGATCAAGAATGCGTTTGCTCTTATCATGTTCGAGCATTGCACATAAAGTTGGATAAAGGAATCCGTGCGCGTGGGTCTGGCCGGCGGTCCAGCCGTAATCTTTATAGTCTGTCATCGTGCCATTTATATATTAGTCACCTTACGAAACACAAATGCATGCACATTCCCGACATTCTCGTCATACTCCAGCAACTCAAGACTATTATTCAAACCCCACTCAACTATTTGTTCGTATGTGTGGAAAGTGGCTTGGGGTGTAATGATGTAATCATAGAAAAAACTCTTGGCTCCATGCCAGGTGCGTTTACCGCGTGATTTGACAAGATGAACTCCGTAGTAGACAGGCAGCATCGTGCTGTAGATCAGGGCTTTACCCCAGGCACGCTTTTCCAGCCAGCGGATGGGTTGGCCAAGGTAAGTGTAGACGTAGTAGTAATAGCGTTTGCGCCGGTAGACCCCAACATAAATGACACCACCCGGTCGCAAAATGCGGGCGTTTTCGCAGAATGCGCGATAGGCATCCGGCGTGTGGTGGATCACGCCATCAGATACAACCGCATCAAAGGCCGCGTCGGCAAGAGGTAAATCAAGATTGCTAGCGAGGAGAAACTTGCATGAGGGTGTCCGCCGTTGCGCAAGGCGCAATGATCCAGCGCTGATATCCACCGCCAGCAGATCGATACCGCGCCGCGCCATGAACAAAGTGCCACGCCCGGGACCACAACCAATTTCTGCAACGCGCATGCCGGGCATGAGATAGCGGTCTGCAAACCGCAAGAAGGCAGCGGGTTGCAACTCTTCAATGTGTTGCTCGTCTTCCTCAGTCAAAAAGTCGAACGGAAATTCGTTGTAGTGCGCCTCAGTCAGTTTTTGAAGCTGGCTATCGTTCATGTTGCGTGCTTGGGCATGGTTGTAAGCATGGTATCTATCAGAGTTAGCGTTTCAATTGCTGCCTTGCGCCAAGTGAAATGGCCGGCCCTTTCCCGACTGGCTTGGGCGCAAGCGTGATGCCAAGCGGGTTGTTTGATCAATTTGATTATCAGCGCCGCCAAGGCGGGGGCATCATCGGGCGCAAAGGTTAGTCCCGCCTTGCCCGCCACCTCGATATTTGAATCTGTCTCGGCGATCAAAAGCGGGAGCCCATGCGCCATCGCTTCTAGCATCGGAAAGCCGAAAGATTCACATAAGGAGGGAAAGACGAACAGGTGCAGCGTGCTGTACAGCGCATCAACTTCGGCCGGCGAGAGTTCACCATGATTTTCAATATATTCCGCCACGCCGTGCTGGCGTGCAAGCTCAAACACTGCTTGGTTTTCCGGTGCATCGGGAGAAAGGGTCAGCACCAGTACGGGTTTGACGCCTTGAGCATGCAGCCCGGCCACCGCCGCAAACAGCACGGCAAAGTTCTTCTGCACACCATATTTCGTGATGTAGCCGATGCGTAATGGCTGCCCTGCAACTGGGGAGGTCGGCAGGTGTTCCCGCAGCCTCGCCTGCCCAGTACCGTGCGCAATGACGCATAACCGTTCGCGTGGTACTCCTGTTGCCTCGATGATTGAGCGAGCCAAGGCTGCGGTCTGCACCGTCACCCTTTGTGCACGCCGCACGGACGACTTTACCCAATGCCCCTTGAGTCGCCAGCTGATGCGGGCGGACAAGTTGACGAGTTGCGCGTCCACCAGATGCTTGAATACTGGCGAGAAATGCCCCGCATGCTGGACAAGCAAAAGAGCCGGGCAGGACAGTCTGCTTGCAGGCAGATAGTTGGTTTGAGAAAAAAGCAGATCGGCCTTGACCTGGTTGATCAATCGCGGCAGGCAGGTTTCGTACCACAGGCGCACCTTCCAGCCAGCATACTGGTGCTCTTGATAAACATGAAAAGTGGTGTTGTGCAAGTCGGGCAGGCGGGAGCGCGCCTCGCTATTGGTGGCGACATGCCACTGCCAGTCTGGGCGCAGAGCGACCATCTCCGCAAGCAGACTTTGCAAGACGACCAGTGAGCCGCCTTCTTTGACGGAAATGGCATTGATGACAATAACAGTCATGGCAGCATTCGGGCCAGACGTTGCTTCAGCCCCAGAAAATCCCAGCGCCCGGTCACCACGCTGATGAAATCACGCAGTTCGTAGTCTGCGCGGATGTCCACGCGCGGCAGGGCGTAGCGGTCTGAAGTCTGCGTCACCGGGCCGTGCAGCCCAGCGACTGCGCTGCGAAAGCCGGCCGCTGCAACCGCTGCACGGACCCGGGGGGAATAATGCCCCCACGTATAAGCAAAGTGCACACACGAAACGCCAAGCGTCGCTTCGATTTGCGCTTTGCAATCGACTAGCTGCCTGTGGGTTTCCTCGGCCGAACTCTCGGTCAAGTCAATGTGGTCCACGCCGTGCGCACCCGCCGCCCAACCATGACCGACCAGATTGGCGGCGTCGCCCCAGGTCAAGAAATGCTCATCGGGATAATGCCCAAGCTCTGAATTGGAAGGAAGGCGCTTGTGCTCACCCATCAATCCACTATTAAGGTACACGATCGCAGGAAAACCGTGAGTGGCCAGAATGGGATGGATTGTGTCGTGCAAGGTGCAATAACCATCGTCAAAGCTGAGCACGACTCGCAAGCCGCCTGGATTGGAAGAAGCGAGCAGTTCATCCAATGTCACCACGCTGGCATTACCCCTAAGCCAAGCCATTTGCTCAACAAACTGTAACTCAGGTATCGAGAGATCTGCTCCAGCAACCGAATGGTAGATCAAGATGACATCGCGCCGTGCCATCTGCCTGCCGCCAAGCAGCAGTCCCAAACCACGCTTCCAAGTCAAGGCACTCAAGGGCTAAGCCCTTCAGATTGCTCCGCTGCTGCGCGGTGCTGCAAGGCATCCAGACGGGCGCGGCGAATGGTGCCGAGCAGCGCACCCAGAAGCATCCAGAATGTGGCTGATTCAACCGAGCCAGGCGCTACCCACCAAGCCTCAAAAACCGACATGACTAACATTCCGAAAAGCATTCCACCCATCAGCCCTATCGCCACCCTGTCCGCCTCAACCCGTGCACACCGCAAACCTGATACCAATGCCCCGCCAATGCTCGCAATCAGTATGAGATAAAGGGCAAAACCGATCACTCCAGTTTGTTCAAGAATGGCAAGTTGGGTATTACCTTGTTCGCGACCATATTGTCCAGAAGAAATAGTGGTGCCAATATCACCTTGAAATGCTTCACCGATAGTGACGCCATACCCGCCGCCCACAAGCCCTCCACGCATGGCCAATTCATAAGATTCCTGCCAAATCACTTCGCGCGAGAATAAAATTGCATTTTCAACATCTACTTCAGCCAAATAATCCAAGTTTGTCTTGAACGCATATTGCACAGCATTGTCCCGTACCGTTGGAAAAATGTTATACGCCGCTGCAAGCAAGGTGGCAGAAATCATTGCGTATAGCAGAAACTTCCTGACTTTGCCCCACCCGATAAATAAACCCAGCGCTATGGCTACAAACATTAACTGCGAAGCTCGCGAATGAGATCGATACAAGAAATATAGATCCAACGTGAGCAGGCCAATAAAAAAGAAGAATAAGCGACTACTATTCGGGCGCAGCAAGTAGGCCCGCCACATCAACCACGCACTGGACCCAGCAAGAATAAAACTCAAAAAGTTTGGATTGCCAGTCAAGCCCGCATAAAGAGCTGAATCCATATTTTCGTTCTCCACGCTTTGCCCGCCGAGTGTGGCAAATAGGGAGAACACAACGAACGGCCAGATAAAATCGTACGTTTGAGGGCGCGTATGCCTCATTACCCAAGAATATCCGGCCATTAGCATCGTGGTGGCCAACCAGAAAAATACCAGCGCCTTAGAAAGAGATATCTGAGGCACTTCAGACCAAGCAACAGTCAACAACCCCCATAATGCATAAATCAAAACCATCCAGAATAAAGGCTGACGCATCATGCCAAACACCTCGCGCCTCCGATAAGACACGAGAAAAAGCGTTAACGCAGCAAGAATTGCCCATCGCGTCGTAGTATTAAAAACAACATTGAGGTAACTGATTCCAGGGCCAACAAATGCCAACAGACTCACGGGAATGATCAACTCCGCCGGTTGGAGATATTTTGCTCTCATTTCAATTCATTCCAGGCTGTCATCAAGATTCTTGCCTCATCCCCTAAGGTCCAAGTTGAAATCATCTGTCGGCTTCTTTGCCCCATCGTCACGGCAATGTCCGGTTGGCAGGTAAAGATACGCATGGCATCGGCAATGCAATTGGGACTGGCACATGGAACAACATAGCCAGTCTCGCCATCGCGCACCAAATCGTCCACACAGCCTGCTCGATCCGTCGCGATCACCGGCAGGCTGGCGGCCATCGCTTCGTTAACAACCAGACCCCAGGGCTCCACGCGGGAAGGCAACACAAACACGTTAGCGCGACTGTACACACGAAACAGGGCTTCTCCGGTAAGCCGACCCAAATACTCGATCGAGGGGTGGCCGCCCGCAGCCGACTCCACGAGCCCGCGCAGGCCGCCGTCGCCGACAATGATCAGACGGCCGTTGTCGCCTCCACGAACCAAATTGACAAATGCATCCAGCAGATCTTGGATGCCCTTGTAGCTTTCCAGGCGGCCAACGTAGAGAAATATGACAGGTTGGTCAACACGTGTAACGTGAGCAGCTTCAGCGCGATGGCGATCAACCTGCGCCATGATTGAACGCACATCCACCGTCATCTGGGCAATGCGGATTTGTTCCGGATTCACACCATAGCTCATGAAGTAGGCCGCCTGGCGCGTCCCCGCCGGGAAAAACAATTTTGGAATGCGAAACAGCACGGGAAGAATCAGGCGTTTCAGCACACGCCGCCATGCTGGCGTTGTCGGGTCGAATTGCGTGTCCGACTCAATGGTCACCGGGATACGGCGCATTGCCGCGAATAACAGGCTCACCATCAACAAGGGGTGCCCCCAACCTGCCAAATCCACCAGTTCTACATCACTTTGCCCGATCAAATGCAGCAGGCGCATCAGCTTCGCCGCCCGACCGCCGCTTAACACCTCCACATTGGGGTCGGCTTGCAAATCGAGATTCCATGGCTGACTGAGGTTTTCTGCAAGAAAGACGAGGCGCGTTTCAACTTTGGCCTGCGCACTGATCTCACGCCATAGTGGCAGAAGATAGGAGGTGGGTTCAATGTAAATCAAGAGTCGCATAGCGTTATAGCTTTTTCGCTTTGATGGATTCTCTTGGTTGGCACTGCAGTGCCTCCTGAAATACGGCAGTCATGGCCAAAGCATGCGCCTGCCATGTGCAATGTTGCCAGACATGTTCGCGTCCCGCCGCAGCGATGTCGACATACGATGTGGGGTTATTGAAGATATCCAGTAGGCACGCCGACAAACCAGCGACATTCTGTTCGGGAATCAATATGCCCGTGCAGCCATCCTCGATAAAACTAGATGGCCCCTGACCCTCCACGCCAATGGACAACAAGCCGCATGCCATAGCCTCGAGGTAGGCCACGCCGAAAGCCTCAGGCACAGAGGGCAGACTGAACACGTCGCAAGTTGAAAGCAGCCGATAGACGCCGTCGTGCCCACACTGACCATGAAACGTAACCCTATCCGCAATATTCAGCGCATGCGCCTGTGCTTGAAGTCTGGACCGTAACGGACCATCACCCACAACGTGGTAATGCCACTGATGCATCCTGGCAATTTCAGGATGCCCTAACGCCGCCAGATTGACGTCTATCCCCTTGCCCTCAACCAGGTTAGAAACACTGGCAATCTGCACCCTCTCCGGCGAATCGAGTACGTGCCGACTCCTGAAAGGTAAAGCACCGGCCTCCCGAAAGCCGTTATGCACCACCCTGACATGACCCAGTGAATCAACGTGATCGCGAACAAAAGCGAGCAAAGGCTCGCCCACGAGCACCAAGCGTTCGGGGTGAGAAAATGCTTGGCGAAGAAACGCGGGCTGGCCCGGCCCACCCAAAAAGCGCCGGTCCCGATTGATGCCATGCAAGGTCGTCACCACTGGCAAATGGGCGGTGTCAGCGACATAACATGCGAGATATCCGGCAAGTTCGGTGTGGGCATGCACCACGTCAATAGCGTTATCGGCAATTGCCTGCCTGACTGCCCCGGCGCACGCCCTGAGATAAAGCCAATTGGAGACAAAGCGCAGGTAGTTGCGTGGAATACTCAGATATTGCCGGCAGGTCAGCGAAAAACCCCGCCGAGACATTTCGGGCTTGATTGCCTTGTAACCACGTTGCTTGGAATCGGCCAAAAATTTCGGCACAAAAGGACGCGTCACCAACACATGAACGCGGTGGCCTAGCGCACACAGGGACTCGATCGAGTCGAGAACGAAATTCCCGTGTTGATCGTTCGGGTGATCTGGAAACCATGGAGTGATCACCAGGATGTTCATTAAAGTCTTCCCAAACGGCGACCCACACCAACCGCAACGCGCCCGGTCCATGACAAGGGCGTAACTTCCTGCCCCTGCAGAACCAACTCGGTTCCGCCCATCTTGCGCTTGAACTGATAGACACCGGGGTTCCCGACCGGGTCTATGCCTTCCAGGTCATAGCGCGCCATGCCCGCCGCCACACCATCCTCGATGACCTGCCACTGAACGGCCTCGCTCACCCGATGCTTGCTGTATCGACGATCACTGGCACCCCAAAAGAAATGTAAGTGACGACCGCTTCTTGCTACCACAGCACCGCCAGCCATTTCGCCGCCAACCTCTCCAACATAAAGTGTCATACCCACCGCTGTGGACGGCGCATCGGCACAGATCAATTCTGTCATCAAAGCCTCGGACCCGGGTAGCGAGAAGCCCTTGGACACACTCAGGGAGTTGCACAAGCGGAAGAAGGTCGAGACCTCAGCCGGCTTGGTCGTGGTGCGAACAAGTACACCCTCGCGCAACGCACGTTTGGCACCATAACGCCACTGCGAATCGAGTTCTTTCGACAGAGCAGCCACACCAAGAGTCAAATCCAGCCAGATGGTTCTAGGTGACTGGAGATGTGGTGTTTGCGAAACGGCATAACGGTCTGTGATGCAGGCCATGAAACCGCGTCGTTTCAGTTCTGCTAGCAACGATGCTTCAGCTATGCTGGCTCCATCGCCGACCAGAACCGGCCCTTTAGGTAACCAAGCTATTTTTCCAACATTAAGGAATGGAATGCTGCGCTCCTCGACGCGCGCCAGTCCAGTTATTTCTCCGGGCACGGTCTGATATTGCAATAACAACTGAGATACGCCATCGACCTTGTTGCGGGCATTTCCCCACAAAGCAGATTGGAGAGGGTGACCAGCAAGGGATGCCAGCGTGGCATCAAAAGCGTCGGGGTCGGCGCATTCTGTCCAACGCAGGTCACCGGCCTTCACTTGTATTTACTTATCAAGAATGATCCGAGCGCCAAGTACTGCAATCCCGAATTTTTAAAGGTGGCAAGGGCTTGTTCCAGGGTAGCCGCCAAGGGGTGGCCGTGCAGGTTCAGACTGGTATTAAGTACGGCACTCACACCGGTTCGGCGTTCGAAAGCCTTGATCATTCGATAGTATTCGGGGTTGTCAGACGGTGTGAGCACTTGCGGGCGGATCGTGGAGTCGGCCTGGTGCATCGCAGCTCGCAAATGAGTCACTCCCAAACGGGTTGCCCTGAAAGCAGTAATCATGTGCGGCGATTCAACTCTTGCAGGGTTGTAGTCATCAAGGTAAAGATGCGCTGCTTCGTCGAGAATCGATGGGGCGAAAGGCATCCAAAAATCTCGCTGTTTGATGAGATCGTTGACGGTAAAGAAGCTTTCGAGATGACTGGGATGTGCCAGAATCGCGCGGTTGCCGAGCGATCTGGCTCCCCATTCGCATCGCCCGGAGAAACGCGCCACGACCTCACGGTTTGCCAACAACTCGGCAATGGCTTCCTCTATATCAACCGGCTCAGTCACCGCATACTTCTCTTGCAGCCCACGACTATGCACGAGCTGTTGCAGCAACTGTTTCGAATAGCTAACGCCCAAGTACAGGTTATCCAAGGGCTCAGTCTTGCCTCCCCGCGCTACTGTCAGTGCGTATGCAGCGCCAATCGGGTTGGACTCATCGCCACAGGAGGGGAGGAAATGAACCCGGTCTAATTCTTCCATTTGCTGGACACGCCTGTTCAGCTTAACGTTCATAAACACGCCGCCGCTGGTAAAGATATTGCGTATGCCGGTCTTGCGAATTCCTTCTCGAATCCAGGCGGTAATCCTCTCTTCCAGCAATTTCTGAACCGCACCCGCAATGTTGTCGAATCGCTCACCAACGGCGTTCTTGACCAAATAGTCGTAGAAACGCGGGGAATCCATGGTGGCGCGAAAATTCAGTGGATTTTTGGGATCGAAACCAACAACAGGAGCAAAGATTCGCTGGTAGACATCCTCTTGGCCGCCCTTACAGTAAGCTGCCAGCCCCATCACCTTGTGTTCATCCTCCAGAATTTTCATCCCCAGAAATCGGGTGGCGTTAGAGTAAATTCCGCCAAGGGACGAGTCGACCGGCGTAGCCGCAATCCGTTCCCATCTGCCACCCCCGGCTACCGTCACTGTGGCGCTTAGTTGATCGCCGCTCCCATCGGCCGTAAAAATCAGCGCCGGCTCATCGTCTCTGCAAAGCCCGTGATAAGCAGATCGCGCGTGACAGGTGTGGTGTTCAATGTGGGTTACCGGTTTTGCAGAAAGGCCTGCTTCGGCAAGCTTCAGCGCCAGAAATTGGCGCCCTTCAGCCTCCATGCTCTTGCGCCGGAAATAGCGCGCAGCAGTGAAGATTCCCGGAAAGACTTTACCAAATACTCTTCGTTCAGTTTCTCTGGCGATGCGGACCAACGACGACTCGGGCTGGTTCTGATCCTCAAACAGAAAGTCGTAGCAGTGCTTGGGATATATGGCTAAATCGGCAATCGCTATTTCATCAATTTCA
>Ga0194038_1001411_pt1 | contig 10385 bp, 11 predicted proteins | sample JunL226m_MetaG_FD_148630 | JGI IMG/M metagenome (GOLD analysis project Ga0194038, IMG submission 148630) | Anoxic zone freshwater microbial communities from boreal shield lake in IISD Experimental Lakes Area, Ontario, Canada - Jun2016-L227-6m | ecosystem: Environmental > Aquatic > Freshwater >...
GCAGGCAGAAGATTTGCTGCCAAAAAGATTAGAGTATCTTTCGAACAAACATGGCTTTCAATACAATTCTGTTTCTGTAAAATTACTACGCAGCCGATGGGGGAGCTGTGATCACAAAAAGAATATTGTTTTGAACCTTTACATGATGTTATTACCTTGGGAATTGATCGATTACGTGTTGCTCCATGAATTAACTCACACTAAAATTATGAAACATGGACCTGAATTTTGGCTATCAATGAAAAAAATACTTCCAAAAGTTAGTAATATAAAAAAAGAATTACGCACCTATCAGCCCAATTTGAATAATATATAGAGGCAAATATGCCATAATAAAAAGGTTATGGTTGAAGATAATAATATAAACCCTCCCGCCAGCGATTCTGAGCGAGATCGTTACACTATGCTGATCAATAGCATGATTGACGGAGTCATATCTTTAGATGCCAATATAAAGGTTGAAACCTTCAACGCTGCTGCTCTCAATATCTTAGATATCAACAATCTCAAAAAAGGTGATCTGATTTCTGATTTTTTCAAACCGATAGATCAATACAACCAAATTATAGATATCGAAAAAGTAATTAAAAATGCCACTGTTCCATATTCAAGCCGTGATTACAGCCTCAAATTAAAAGGAGAGCATATAATCTCAGTGTTCTTCAGTGTAACTCCTGTCAAATTAGGTTTTGGCAGTACTTCTGAAGGTGGATATGTACTTTTAATCAGAGATATCACCAAAGAAGTATCACTAGAAAAAGAAAAAAATGAATTCGTAAGTGTTGTTAGCCATGAACTCCGTACCCCAATAGCTGTAGCCGAAGGCAATATCAGCAATGCGCAGTTTATGTCGGATAAATTTAATGCTGATGATTCTATCAAAAAATCGCTTACCGAGGCACATAATCAAGTTAACTATCTTGCCGATCTTATAAATGATTTATCAACACTTAGCCGTGCAGAAACTGGAAAACTTAAAGTAGAGGTAACCCAGTTTAATGTAACTAATCTAGTGAATGATCTTATGAAATCATATTTGCCACAGGCCCAGCAGAAACACCTCAATTTAACAGCCGAGATAGACCCTTCGTTAGAATTGCTTTCGTCCTCTGAACTATATGTTAAAGAAATACTGCAGAATATGATCACCAACGCCATCAAATACACTGAAAAGGGCTACATAGTGCTCAGAGCCAAGAAAACTGGTCTGGGCGTTTGGTTCGAAGTTCAGGATAGCGGCATAGGAATTAGCAAAGAGGACCAAACAGCTGTATACGACAAGTTCTTCAGATCAGCTGATTATCGTACTCGTAAAACCAATGGTACAGGGCTAGGCCTTTACGTAACAATGAAATTAGCTAAGATCCTAAATGCCGAAATTGATCTGAGTAGTGAATTGAATGTTGGCACTACTTTTCGCCTATACGTACCAAATTTAGCAATAACACTTGAAAATAAATAACAGTAGTGGTATATTGACATTAACGCCTACCAATTGATGTAGGCTTTTTTATTTTCAATAAATCTCATGAGTAAGAGGTAAAATAATGGCAACAGAACAATCCGACAAAAAGGTGAGAAGGGTCAAAAACCCTGAAACGTTCAGAGAAAAAGCTCTAAAAGCATCAGAAGCTGAGCAAAAACCGAGTAAATCGTCTCATGTTTCTAACAAATTGATTAGCTGGATTTTTGTTCCCATCAAAAAAGTACTTCTTATTATCGCTCACACCAAACCGGTGCAGATTATATGGAAAATTATCAGAAAGCCTGTACGAGTTATCGGGCTTATAGTGTTGCCAAGATACATACGAAATAGCTGGATTGAGTTAAAACAAGTAACTTGGCCAGACTGGAAAACTAGTCGCAAATTGACATCTGCCGTGATAATTTTCGCACTTATTTTTGGGATAACAGTGGCAATTGTAGATTTTTTGTTAGATAAATTATTTAAAAACGTATTACTAAAGTAGATAGGACCAATTAATATGAGTACAGCTAAACGCTATGACACAACCAAACAATGGTACGCAATTCATACTTATAGTGGCTATGAAGAAAAAGTAGCTGAAAGTATCAAGCAACGTGCCGATAGTCTTGACATGAAAGACAAAATCTTTGAGGTTTTAGTGCCTAAAGAAAAGATGATTGAGATCAAAAATGGCAAAAGACGAGTAGTTGAAAAAAAGATTTTCCAAGGATATGTACTGGTACACATGAAATTAAGCGAAGATGCTTGGTATACAGTGCGCAACACACCATCTGTTACTGGATTTGTTGGCAGTGGTACAGATCCAACTCCTCTTGAACAAGATGAAATAGAGAAGATCCAAAAACGTATGGGACTTGAACAGCCTAAGCATAAAATTGACTTTAGAGTTGGCGAAGTTGTAAGTATTACAGACGGACCATTTAAAGGCTTCGATGGCAGTATCAATGAAATAGATGCAGCTAAGGGCAAATTGAAAGTTCTAGTAAATATGTTCGGGCGTGAAACACCTGTTGAGCTTGACGGTCTACAAGTAAAGCGCGTATAGCCTAGACAACAGAGGTAAATTCTGTTAGAATAGAGTTCAGTTACGCACTTCTGTCTTAACATTAATAAGAAAGGGAAGGAGAGCTGATTAAACTCAGTTCGAAAATCATTATGGCAAAAGAAGTAAAAGCTAATCTAAAATTAAAAATCAAAGGCGGTCAAGCTAGTGCTGCTCCTCCAGTAGGTTCTACGCTGGGACAGTACGGTGTTAATATGATGGATTTTATCCAGCCTTTTAACGATGCCACAAAAGATATGATGGGTCAGAATCTCACTGCTCATATAACTATTTATGATGATAGAAGTATGGAATTTAGAGTTGTATCTCCTCCAACAGATGATCGTATTCGTTCTGAATTAGGAATCAACAAAGGTTCAGGACGTCCTAATAGCGAGAAAATCACCAAAAAACTAACTGATGCACAGCTGACTAAAATTGCTACAGAAAAAGCACATGATATGAATACCGAAGATATAGATGCGGTTAAGAAGATGGTAGCCGGAACTGCACGTAGTATGGGTGTGGAGATTGAAGGATAATATGGCAGACATAGAAAAAGACATCGTAACAAGTGTAGAAGAAACTCCAAAAACTGAAACTGCTAAGGCAGGTAAAAGAAGCGCTAAAGCTGTTAAAGAAGCTGAAGTTAAAGTAGAAAAAGAGATACGCAAAGCAGAAAAATCAGACGACCAGGCTGAGAAACCAAAAGACCCAGTGATTCCTGCGAGGACTAAACTTGAAAGACGAAGTAAGAATTACAAAGCCTCTCACAAGAAGATTACCTCTAAAGATCCAATCTCTCTAGAAAAAGCAGTAGCCGTAATCAAAGATACTTCAACAACTAAGTTTGATTCAACTGTTGAGCTACATGTTAATTTAGGTGTAGACCCTAGGCACGCTGATCAGAATATTCGAGAAACAATAGTATTACCATCAGGAACTGGCAAAAAGGTAAAAGTAGCAGTATTTTCTGATGATACAAAAATCATTGGAGCTGATCTATCAGGTGTAGAAGAAATCACCGCTCTTTTAGATAAAAGCCAAACCGATTTTGATATCCTAATATCTACCCCAGCATTAATGGCCAAATTAGGTAAATATGCAAAAATTCTCGGACCAAGAGGATTAATGCCTAACCCTAAGAGCGGAACTGTTACAAACGACATAAACAAAGCTATAGAAGAAGCCAAAGCTGGTAAAATTGAATTCCGCGTTGATTCTTCTGGCATCATACACATGGGCGTTGGTAAGTGTAGTTTCACCGACAAAGCCTTGGTTGAAAACATAAATACAGTACTTAGCAGCGTGAAAGCAGCTAAACCAAGTAGCGTAAAAGGCACCTATATTAAGAATATATACCTCACAACTACTATGGGACCTTCAGTTCGAATTGATACATCTGGCATTATCTAAGCCATAAACATCATTCAACATTAATTTGCGTAAAAATCACACTACTTTTATGCTTGCTTAAAACCTTAATTATATTCTACAATTACAGGTATATTTAAGGGAGTTTCTAAGTGTCAGTGTTTAGTAATATTCAGATTCGTCAGGCACTGGATACGGGTCATATAGTTTGTCACCCATTCAATCCAAAACATATAAGCCATGCTAGTTTAGATGTTACCCTGGGTTATCATTTTTATCGCATCGAACGAATGAATGAACGGACAATCTATAATCCTTTTGATAAAGAAGATGTAGAAAGATATTTTGACGGCCCATATAAAGCCATGGAGCATGGAAAATGGTGTAAGTTGAATGGTTTTAAACCAGTCAACAATATACCGCTAGACCATCCTGTGATTAGTCTAAAGCCCGGAGAAAGAATACTCGCACATACTCACGAATTCTTCGGCATTAAGCCTCCTGGAGCTTACGAAGTAAAATCACGATCTAGCTGGGGCCGTAATGGCGTTGCAGTATGTTTTGATGCAGGCTGGGTTGATCCGGGATATATTAACCGTTTAACACTCGAAATATACAACTTAAATGACCGCGAAACCATATTATTACCAGTTGGCGAGAGGATTGCCCAAGCTGTATTTATGGAAACTGGTGAAGTAGAGGGCAATTATGGCCAAGGTCGGGACAGTGATTTCAGTGGTAAATACCAATCTGGCACTGATTTAGATAAAATTATCAAAATTTGGACACCCGATATGATGCTACCCAAAGCCTACCTAGATAAACGGGAAATTCCATCAGTTGTAGAAGGTTTGCAATATGAGTAGAGGAAAATACATTGTAATTGAAGGCACGGAAGGCGTTGGTAAAACTACGCATGTCCAGGAATTAGCAAGGAGAATGCGTATAGCTGGGCTTGATGTCAGGGTCCTTAGAGAGCCGGATAGTCAAAGTGATCTTACTGCACGTGCCATCCGCCAGCTTACTCAAGACCCAAATTATCCAATGAACACGCGTACAGAAGTTCTTTTATATAATGCTGCCCGAGCTCAAAGTCTGCAAAACATCAAAGAAAGCATCGATAGCGGAGTTAACTGCATAGTAGACCGTAATTATCTTACAACTCTAGCTATTCAATATTATGGGCGAGGTGATGTGCCTGATTATGACATTATCAATACAATAATTAATTTTGCCGTTGGCGATATTGAACCAGATGTATGTATTGTTTTAGATGCACCCGTACAGATACTTCATGAAAGATTGAAAAATCGCTATAGTGGCGATAGATTTGATGATCTCGACGACAGTTTTCTAGAAAGAGTTCGAGCTGGATATTTATGGGAAGCTAAACAACGTAATTTCCCAGTTATTTACTCTACAGATGATCTAGATAGTGTTGCAGACAGTATCTGGTCAGTTGTGAGCAATAACTTAAATACAATACACTCACCTAGCCAACAATCTGTTGAACCTACACCAATTGCTACAATTCTTGCCAATAAACAATTGCCTCCTATCAATGAGCAAGAAAATACAGAGAAAATTGATCACAGCAAAGACAACATTAAATATGTCATCAAAAATGATGGTAAAACTACTATCACAGCAGACGGCAAAGAATATCTGCAAACTATCATAACAAATAGTGAGGATAATATTTATGCTTTTAATGATGAATTATCAGCTACTACTGTTGCTGCGGCAATGGCTAGACTGAGTAGACGTGGTGATGATATGCGAATCACCCTTCTAGACGAGTTTACAAACAACAAAGGTAAAGACGAAGGACTTCTGGAAAGGGTTATAACTGCATACGGTGATGATTCGGTGCAACAGCTTGCAGGACTGCATTTTGTTATAGAGAATGCTTCTAACTTGTTAACTAAGAAAATTGAATGGGGTAGATTGGCTTCATATTTAGAGCAATCTACGCGCTATATTTACTATGACGAAAAAGATGATGCAGGTAACTACAAATACTATGTTCCTAAATTAAATGAAGAACTAAAAGTTAAATATGTGACCGCTCTGGATTCAGTATTTGATATATATTCATCTGTAGTACATAAGCTGACCGAGCATATACAAAACAATTCCAACGTACCAGCAAACGAAAGAGATGGCGCCTGGCGTTCAGCTACTAGAGCTCAGGCGTGCGATGCAGCCCGTTCACTGCTTCCGGTAGCTACGAAATCAACTGTAGGCATATACGCGTCTGGTCAGGCCCTGGAAAGCTTAATTATGCGTCTGCAAGCCGATGAAAACATCGAAGCTCAAATATCGGGCAACAAACTACTAAAAGAAGCTAGAAAAATAATGCCGGTTTTTCTTCAAAGAGCAGATAAGCCGGAAAGAGGTGGAGCTACAGTCGCATATTATTCAAACACCAAATCTGCCGTCAAGAACTTATCCAAAGAAATGCTCAAATCTACTCACAGTACTTCAATCAATGAAGATGTTCAATTAGTGGACTATTGGCCAAAAAACGAAATGCTGCTAGTGCCTGATATGATTTACGAACACAGCAATCTCTCGATCAACGATTTGAAAGAAGCTGTTAATTTATGGAGTTATGATCAAAGACTAGAAGTATTCAACACGTACATCGGGGAAAGACTAAATCGCCGACATAAACCCGGTAGAGCCTTAGAAAAAGCTCACTATAGTTGGGATATCGTCTGTGACTATGGGATATTCAGGGATCTTCAAAGACACCGAATGGTAGATGATCTGGCATGGCAAGAACTAACACCAAGATATGGATTTGATATCCCAGAACTTCTTGAAGAGGCTAATTTAGTAGATGAATTCGAGAGTGCATTTGAAATAAGTCTCAAAATACATAGTGAAATGATAGCTGCTGGATATGCCGATGAATCGCAATATACTACATTGTTAGGTCATAAGATGCGCTGGAAAATTACATATAACGCCCGTGAAGCCTTTCATTTGCATGAACTACGCACAACTCCTCAAGGACACCCCTCATATCGAAAACTAGTACTAAAAATGCATGAAAAATTGGCTGAAGTTCACCCATTATTAGCAGAATCAATGAAATTTGTTAACCAAGATGAAGATCCAGAACTGACAAGATTGGCAGCCGAAAGATACACTCAGTATAAATTGCAAAAACTCAAATAAAATTTGCATATTTATTTCATAGGTCTAAAATAATTAATATGTCTAATATACTCATCGTGAAAGTGGTAATCCTCAGCCCCTAATCGGGAGATTATTAGATATATTCAAAAAGAATCTAAACTCCCTTAACCAAGGGAGTTTTTTAATTAAAGGAGTAATTATGGAAATTCCAGGGTACGAACCAACATATTTCAGCAATATAGACGATGAATTGAAGCAGAGATTTGCAGATGCTAAACAGGCGTTCGAAGAAAGAAGAGCGGCTGGAATTGCTAGAAATGAAGCAATGAGAAATAGTACAAAAAACGCCAATGAAAGATCCCAATTCATTTCGCACTGCATAAAATTACAAGAATTAACTAAATTACCTGAATCTACGGAGTAAACTTACAAGGAATTACTACCACCCATTTAGTGGACAAATATGTTAATATTTGCTATTATATTGGTAAGTTGCCAGAGACAGCGACGGATGTTAAAGCATCTTGATAAAGTCGCCTAGGTATAACATCTACTTTTTAAGTATTTATACCGTCTGGATTTACCATGACGGTATTTTGTTTGGCAGCTAAAACGAATATCGGTCGATGGTTCGTAAAAATAAGTAATTAACGGAGTAAATATGGCTCTAACCAAAGCTCAAAAAAACGAAATAGTTTCAGAAGTTGCTGATTTACTAAGTAAATCAAAGATGACAATTGTTGCTAAATATCAAGGCACTACCGTCAAAGCACTTCAACAACTTAGGCGTGATGCTCGAGACAATGGCACTAAAGTCAAAGTTGTTAAAAACCGATTAGTCATACAGGCTATTAAATCGGTAAAAGAATTAGAAAACACAGACACATCAGGTCTAGAAGGAATGTTACTTTACGCCTTCAACGATCAAGATGAAGTATCTGCAGCACAGATACTGAACACTTTTGCCAAAAAGAATCCTACACTTGAATTTGTAGGCGGCATTGATACTGACGGTAGTTTCATTTCAGCAACTGACGTAAAAGCACTTGCTGGCCTACCAAGTAAGAATCAATTACTTGCAGGTCTTGTATACACGCTTAACGCACCAGTTAATAACGTAATGTCTAGCTTGTCGGGTAATCTACATGGATTACTAGATGGCTTAGCAACTAAAGCGAAATAATTAGAATTTAAAGGAGATAATAATGGCAGATTTAAAGAAAATTGCAGAACAACTAGTAGGTTTAACCGTTCTAGAAGTAAATGAACTAGGAACAATCCTAAAAGATGAATACGGTATCGAACCTGCAGCTGCAGCAGTTGCAGTAGCAGCTCCAGCCGGCGGTGAAGGTGAAGCAGCAGCAGCTGACGAAAAGAGCGAACTAGATGTAATCCTTAAGGATGCAGGTGCTCAAAAAGTAGCAGTTATCAAAGCTGTAAAAGACATCACAGGTTTAGGCCTTGGTGAAGCAAAAGCAATAGTAGATGGCGCACCAAAACCAGTACTAGAAAAAGCAGCTAAGGAAGATGCAGAAAATGCAAAGAAAGCCTTAGAAGCAGCTGGCGCAACAGTAGAACTAGCCTAGTTTTACTTATATAATTAGTGCTTCTGGTAATAACCGGGGGCACTTTTTATTTATCCACAGATTATTATGATTTTTTGACATCAATTAATCTTCGTGGTATTTTAAGTAACAAAGTGTGGAGAAATATAAAACACTTTAAATAGAGACTAAAACAATGACAGACATCCCAGATAAACAGGTGAAAAGGCTAAAAGCCTTAATCCAAGAAGCAGAAACAAATTTAGGTGCAGCAACAGAGCTGCTAATTAGTTTAGTAGGAGACGATGACATAGTTTCACCTGTCGCCAGAGAAGATACTTCCGGTAAAATTATCGAAGGTGTTTTTGATGGACAGAACATGGTTGGATCAGATGGCAAAACCTATCCTGTACCCGCTAACTATGCTAGCAAGTCTAAATTAGTCCAAGGTGATATCTTGAAGTTAACTATTGCCGAAGATGGTGCCTTCCTTTATAAGCAAATTGGCCCGATCCCTCGAAAACAAGTTGTAGGAACCCTGATTTTAGAAAATGGACATTATTTCGTAGAAATTGGCAAACGACGTTTACGAATTCTGCTTGCCAGCGTAACTTATTTCAAGGCAAAACCGGGCGATCAAGTAAGTGTTAATCTCCCCGAAGATGATTCAACTGCTGAATGGGCTGCACTAGAAGCCGCTTTATAACGAAAAAAAGCAATAAGCACAACATCCAAAAACTCATTAGACGGGTATAATATACCCTAATGGGACAAGCATTATATAGAAAATATCGTCCTCAAAAAATGAGTGAAGTTGTAGGGCAAGAACATATTACGACTACTCTTTCGCATGCCCTGAAAAATAATAATATCTCACATGCCTACTTGTTTACTGGACCGCGAGGAGTAGGCAAAACTTCAGTTGCCAGAATATGGGCTCACAATATCAATGGCATTCCCTACAATGAGGATGATACCCACTCTCAAATGGACATAATCGAAATCGATGCGGCCAGTAACCGTAGAATTGATGAAATACGAGAGCTAAGAGACAAGGTGTACGTAGCACCAACAACTTCAAAATATAAGGTGTACATAATAGATGAAGTGCACATGCTAACCAAAGAAGCTTTCAACGCACTACTTAAAACTCTCGAAGAACCACCTGCTCATGCAGTATTTATACTAGCCACAACAGATTCCAACAAACTACCAGACACAATTATCAGTAGAACCCAAAAACATGTGTTTAAGCCAGTAAATGAAGAGAATCTTTCAAAACAGTTATCAGTAATTGCAGGCAAAGAAAATATAACGATAGATCCAAAAGCTCTGCAACAGATTGCCAAACTTGGGAAAGGTAGCTTCAGAGATTGCATCAGTATGCTAGATCAATTACGCAATACTTCATCATCGTTGACGCTGGATGATGTTACAGAACTGCTCGGTATACCAACAGATGATGCAATTAGTTCGTTAGTTAGTAATATATATAATGAATCAGATTCTTCGGAACTGATTAAAAACCTAGATACTCTCATAAATAAGGGTTTCCAGGCTAACCTTATTGCCGAACAGATGATTACGACCCTCAGGAATCAATACATTAGTAATTCACCCGAAATTGTTTCAGATAAGACAATTTCACTCATGGATGATCTCCTCAAAGTTAATTCAGCGACCAACCAGCATAGGTATCTAGAAATAATTTTATTGAAATATTCTGTGCCCAAAAAAGAAATATCAACAGAGAAAATACCAGAACCGAAAAAAACAGTATCTACAGTAG
>Ga0194038_1001414_pt1 | contig 10361 bp, 10 predicted proteins | sample JunL226m_MetaG_FD_148630 | JGI IMG/M metagenome (GOLD analysis project Ga0194038, IMG submission 148630) | Anoxic zone freshwater microbial communities from boreal shield lake in IISD Experimental Lakes Area, Ontario, Canada - Jun2016-L227-6m | ecosystem: Environmental > Aquatic > Freshwater >...
GCTGCCGCGAGCATGGCCGCGCGCAGCGCATGCATGAGATCAGCCGCTTTGTGCGCGAAGATGGGCGCTGGTATTACATTGATGGCCAGATGCCGGAGGCGGACTGACTGGATCGCCGCTTTGCTGCGTAGCGAGACCACAGCAATGCATCGTCATCGCGAGGCCGCAGGCCGCGGCGATCCATGTTGGCGAACTGTGACATGGATTGCTTCGCTGCGCTCGCAATGACGGATCCCAGGCTCAAAGCCTTCCGTAGCGTGCGGTAAAGCTGGCCTTGCCCAGGCTGGTGGCGTTGATCATGAAACCGGCCAGCGCTGCGGTGGCGTCTAGAGGAATATCGAGGATCTCTTTCAGCGCGTGCACGGTGAAGACGTAGCGGTGCGGCGCGTCGCCCGGTGGCGGCGCGACACCACCCCAAGCCGCCACGCCGTAGTCGATGCGCACATGGCGTGCGCCCTTGGGCAGATGGGCGCCGCCCTCGGCGCCCGCGTTGGGCGCCAGTTCAGTCACATCGGCCGGGATGTTGATCACCACCCAGTGCCACCAACCGGACCCGGAGGGTGCGTCGGGGTCGTAGACGGTCACGGCAAAGGCTTTGGTGCCAGCCGGCGCGCCGCTCCACTGGAGCGCGGGCGACTGGTTGTCTCCGCAGCAGCCGAAACCGTTGTACTCAAAGCGTTGAGCAATCATGGAGTCGGCCTTGATCTCCGAACTGACCAGCGTGAATCCGGCGGTAGAAGTGGTTTGGTTCATGACACTCTCCTGTGTGAAGAATTGTGATGTTATGCCAAATGCTTGCCGACGATTCCGGCCAGTTCAAACATTGTGATCTGCGGCTTGCCGAAGATCGGCAGCAGCTTGGCGTCGGCGTTGATGGCACGCTTGTTGGAAGCGTCCTGCAAGCCATTGGCCTTGATGTAATCCCACAGTTTCTTGATCACCTGCGGCCGCGCCACGGCATCTGAACCGATCACGGCGGCCAGTGCCGCGCTGGGCTGCAGGCCGGTGCCCGCCGTGGTCTTGCGCGGCGCCTTGACGCTCTTGACCGCTGCTTTCTTGACGGCTACTTTGCCGGCTGGCTTCTTGACGGCTGCCTTTTTCGCCACCGCCTTCACCGCAGCGCCGGCCTTGACAGCGGCGCCGGTAAAGGCTTTGGCAGCGGTCTTGCGCGGCGGGAACTTGCTCGGCGCAAACTCGAAGTTCACTTTCCCGGCCGCTGCGTCCCACGCCAGCATGGCCTTGAAGCCGCGGCGCGTGCGCATGGAGACAAACTTGTCTAGCAGATCGGTCTTGCCCGTAGCCAGCAGTTTGCTCATCTGCTCACGCACCACCGGCTGCTGCAAAATAATCTGGCCGCTCTTGAAGTCACAACTGGGCGTGGCTTGCGCGTGTGTGGGCACTGACTTTTCACATACATAACTCTTGCCGTGTTCGAACACGGCGGAGCCGCATTTGGGGCAGGCACCCAGACTCTCCTGCGCCGAGAAATCGATCAACTCGCCACTTTCCTCTCCCTTCTTGTCGTCGCCAAAATCAAATTCGAGCTTGAAGTTCTTGCTCTCTTCGTCAAACTTGATGATCATTTCGGCCGTGAAGGGCCACCCCGCCTTGGAGCGGAAGCCGTCGAGCGGACCGATTTTTCGATCGCGCAGGAACTGCTCGACCTCGGCGACTTCAAAGGTGCGTCCGGCCGGCGTCTTGCCAAAAGAAAAACCGCAGCCTTCTTCGCTCCCGCTCTTGCCGGTGCAACTGTAACGGCGGTAGTTTTCTTTCATGACACCGGCGCAGTTGGGGCATGGCGCCTGCAGGGTGGCGTAGTCACCGGGCACGGTGTCGCGGTCGTACTCCTTGGCTTTTCTGACCATGCGCTCGGTCATGGCGGCGATCTCGGCCATGAAGGTCTCGCGCTTGAGCTTGCCGTGTTCCATCTGCGCCAGCTTGTACTCCCACTCGCCCGTCAACTCGGCCTTGGAGAGTTCTTCTACCCCCAGGCCTCTGAGCAGCGTCATCAGCTGGAAGGCTTTGGCCGTCGGTATCAGCTCACGCCCTTCGCGCAGCATGTATTTTTCGGCGATCAGGCCTTCAATGATGCTCGATCGTGTGGCTGGTGTACCCAAGCCCTTCTCGTGCATGGCAGCGCGCAATTCGTCGTCTTCAATGGCCTTGCCGGCACCTTCCATGGCGCCGAGCAGTGTGGCTTCCGAGTAGCGCGCCGGCGGTCGGGTTTTCAGGGCTTTGGGCTCAACGGTCTGCGCCTTGACCAGTTCGCCGGCTTGAACCGGCACCAGGTTTCCGGAACTCTTGCCGTCACCGTCACTGGCCTCCTCTGCCGCTTCCTTGCCGTAAATCGCCAGCCAGCCCGGCTTGACCAGGACCTTGCCTTCGGTCTTGAAATGATGCCCGGCTGCAGTGCTAATTCGGGTGGTGATCTGATACTCTGCACTGGGGAAAAACACCGCCATAAAACGCCGCACCACCAGATCGTAGATTTTCTGTTCGGCTTCGCTCAGGCCATGTGGCGCCTGCAAGGTAGGAATGATGGCAAAGTGGTCGCTGACCTTGGCGTTGTCGAAAACGCGTTTGCTCTTGACGATGTAGTGACTCTTGAGCGCGGTGGCCGCATGCGGGGCCAGGTGCTTCATGGGACTACCGGCCAGCATCTCGAAGGTCTGTTTCACCACCGGCACGTAGTCTTCCGGCAAGGCGCGCGAATCGGTGCGCGGGTAGGTCAGCGCCTTGTGGCGTTCGTACAGGCTTTGTGCGATCGACAGCGTGGTCTTGGCCGAGTAGCCGAACTTGCCGTTGGCTTCACGCTGCAAACTGGTCAGGTCGAACAGCAAAGGGGAGGCTTGGGTTGTCGGCTTGCTTTCTTCCGTAACGCTGGCCTTCTGGCCCCGCACGGCATCGGCGATGGCGCGCGCCTCGCGCTCGCTCCAGAGGCGATCGGCCTTCAGTTCAGCATCTGGCTCCTCCGTATTGCCGGCCGCCAGATTGGCAGCAGCCTTCTTCCAGGCCGGATCAAACCATTTGCCGTTGTACTCGCCAGCGCTGGCGCCAAAGACGGCGTGGACCTCGAAGTAGTCGCGGCTGATGAACTTGCGAATCTGCTCCTCGCGCTCCACCACCACACTCAAGGTTGGCGTCTGCACGCGACCCACAGTGGTCAAGAAGAAGCCGCCATCGCGTGAATTGAAGGCCGTCATGGCGCGCGTGCCATTGATGCCCACCAGCCAGTCGGCCTCGCTGCGGCAGCGCGCCGCATCGGCCAGGGGCAGCATCTGCTGGTCGCTGCGCAGTGAATCGAAGCCGTCGCGTATCGCTTGCGGCGTCATCGACTGCAGCCAAAGGCGCTGCACCGGCAGCTTGACCTTGCTGTACTGCTGGATCAGACGGAAGATCAGTTCCCCCTCGCGCCCGGCATCGCAGGCGTTGATCAGGGCCCCTACGTCCTTGCGCTTGGCCTGCTTGACGATGGCATTAAGCCGTGTTTTGGTCTTGTCCATGGGCTTGACGTCAAAGTGCGGCGGGATCACCGGCAGGTGGGTAAAGCTCCACTTGCCACGCTTGACGTCAAATTCCTCGGGCGCCTGAATCTCAAGCAGATGCCCGACGGCACTGGTAACGACGTACTTTTCGTTTTCGAAGTGCTCGTCGTGCTTCTCGAATTTACCGGATGCCGTGGTGAGGGCCCGCACAATGTCCTGAGCAACCGAGGGCTTTTCGGCAATGACCAATGTTTTGGTGAAAGCTGTATTCTTCATCTGACTTTACAATCCATTTTCTCGCGGGCGCACGGGCGCACGCACCTACACGTGAGCGCGCACACACGCGCCCATACGAGTTCACCATACCAAATTTTTCAGTTGTGTCCAAAAATACCACCAGCTCAGCCAGCCGCCGCATCCAGGTCCGCCGCTCCGGCGTGCACGGCAGAGGGGTGTTCGCCCTGCAGGATATCGCCGAAGGTGAGGTGCTGATTGAGTACGTCGGCGAGATCATCAGCTGGCCCGAGGCGCAGCAGCGCCATCCCCACGATCCGACCGACCCGAACCACACGTTTTATTTTCACATCAATGAGAGCCGCGTGATCGATGCCAAGGTCGGTGGCAATTCATCGCGCTGGATCAATCACGCCTGCAGCGCCAACTGCGAAGCCGACGAAAAGGACGGACGCATCTTCATCAAGGCCTTGCGCAACATCCAGGCCGGCGAAGAGCTCAACTACGACTACGGCCTGATCCTGCATGAGCGCTACACACCCAAGCTGAAAGCCGAGTACCCCTGCTGGTGTGGCTCCCAGGACTGTCGTGGCACGCTGCTGGCGCCCAAGCGCAGACGTGGCTAGTCGACGCGATGAACAGCGCAATGGACTGGCCAGCGCAGCCGATCGAGCAGGCCATCGCGCCTGATCTGCCAGGTTTTCACTTCGAGGTGCTGGCACAGATTGATTCAAGCAACAGTGAATTGATGCGCCGTGCCCGCGACGGGCAGACCCAGCCCGTGCTGTTACTGGCCGAGCAGCAAAGCGCTGGCCGTGGTCGCCTTGGACGTCAGTGGTCCAGTGACCTCACTTTTTCTCTTGGCCTGCCCTTGGCACCTGGCGATTGGTCCGGCCTGTCGCTGGCTGTGGGTCTGAGCATTGTTCAGAGCCTGCACCCTGATTTACGCCTGAAATGGCCGAACGATGTCTGGTGGCAAGGACGCAAGCTGGCCGGGATTCTGATCGAAACAGCCAGTTTCGGCAGCAGCCGGTATGTCGTGGTCGGCGTCGGCATCAACATCCGGCCACGCGATGGCACCGGCCTTGCCACGCCACCAGCATGGCTGCAGGAACTGCTGCCGGACCTGGATAGGCCCCAAGCACTGCTGAAAATCGCAGCGCCACTGGTGCAAACCATCAAAGTATTTGAGCAGCTCGGCTTTGCCCCATTTCAGGCAGACTTCAATCGCCTTGATGCGCTGCGCAACGTGGCTGTGACGCTCAGTAACGGGACCGTCGGCATCGCCCAGGGGGTGGACCGCTGCGGTGCGCTGCAGCTTGGAACTGCACAGGGTTTGGTCGCTGTAACCAGCGCCGAGGTCAGCGTGCGCCCAATCGGCGCATCGTCTGGCGACCCTTCCTGAGTTTTCATATGCTGCGTTTTCTGGTCCTCTCCTTGCTGCTGGTCAATGGCCTGTATTTCGCCTGGACCGAACGCGTCTTTCCAGCTTGGGGGCCGGAACAGCAAACGGAGCCACAGCGTCTGCAGCGCCAGATCAAGCCAGAGGCCCTGCATCTGCTGACGGCCCAGGAGGTACTTCAGTCGGAAACGGTAGCGACGTCCGGTAAATCGACCGTATGTCTGCAGGCAGGTCCTTTTGATGAAGTTCAGACCACCTCCTTACGCGCTGCCTTGGCTTCCCTCCTGCCACCAGGATCCTGGGCTCTGAGCAATGCAACAGAGCCGGCACGTTGGATTGTCTACATGGGCAAATATGCCAGCCCCGAAATCCTCGCGAAGAAGCGCTCCGAACTGGCTTCCTTGAATTTGCGCTTTGAGCCACTGACCGATCCGGCGCTGCAGTGGGGTCTGTCGCTCGGTGGCTTTGCGACCCAGGCGGCGGCGGATGCAGCACGGGCCAATCTGAGTCAGCGTGGTGTGCGCACCGCGCGTGTGCTGCAGGAGCGTGCGCAGTCCACCGGCATCATGCTGCGATTGCCCGCCGCGGACGAGGCACTTCAAGCGCGTTTGGGCGAATTGAAATCTGCTTTGGGCGGCAAGGCGCTGGTGGCGTGCAAATGATCACTGCGCACTGGCAGCGCTGCCGGATTCGGCGACAAAGCGCACATTGAAACGCGCTCCGGGCGGCGATTGCCCGGGACGCGTGTCCTCCATGGCGACCGTGGCATTGTGCAGATAGGCGATCTCCATCACGATGCGCAGGCCCAGACCGGAGCCGTCGACTTCGGTACCCAGGGCACGATAGAAAGGTCGAAAAATCAGTTCGCGTTCCGCCAGCGGCACGCCGGGGCCGGAATCTTCAACCTGCAATACCAAAGTCTTGCCAAAAGGGTCGGTCAGCACGCGGGCTGTGATGACCCCGGGCCGCTCGGCGCTGGAAGGTGTGTAGTTGATGGCGTTGTCTAGTAAATTCCGGATCAGTTCCTTGAGCAGGGTCGGATTGCCGGCAAGCTGGCCGCCTTCGGCGCCTGGCTGCGTTCCCTCAAAACCGAGGTCGATGTATTTTTCCATGGCACGCGGCACACAGTCGCGCACGACTTCCATCGTCAACTCGGCCAGATCGCAGCTGCTGCGTGGCATCGCCGAACCGCTGCTCTCAGCCCGGGCCAGCGCCAGCAACTGATTGACCGTGTGCGTGGCACGGATGCTGGAACGCCCGATCTGGCGCAGCGACTGTTTGAGCTCTTCGGTATTGGCACCTTCCCGTTGCGCCAGATCCGCCTGCATGCGCAAGCCCGCCAACGGCGTTTTCAATTGGTGGGCGGCGTCGGCCAGGAAGCGCTTTTGCGTCGCGATCGAGTCTTTCAGTCGCATCAACAAGTCGTTGACCGAGGACACCAGCGGTGCGACTTCCAGTGGCACGGCACGCGCATCGATTGGGCTCAGGTCGTCTGGCTTGCGCGCACGGATCCGCTCTTCAAGCTGATTCAGAGGTTTGATGGCCTGCACCAGAGCCAGCCAGACCAGCAGTACTGCCATCGGCAGGATGACAAACTGCGGCAGCATGACACCTTTGACAATTTCGGTCGCCAGCACCGATCGCTTTTCGAGGGTTTCGGCCACTTGCACCAGAGCCGGTCTGGCCCCTGGCAATGGCAATTTGACCCAGGTGTAGGCAATCTTGACATCCACACCGTGGACTTCAGCATCACGGATCCGGACTTCACCAAAAAAGACTTTCTCGTCCTCGGCCGGCAAAGGCAAATCACGCTCGCCACTGAGGAACTCTCCGCGGTTGCCCAGCACCTGGTAGTAAACCGTGTCGGAGTCGTCGGCTCGCAGCAACTCTCGCGCTGGTAGCGGCAGGTTGAATTGCACCCGGTTGTTGCTGACATGGACCAGTTGCGCAAGCGCCCCTGCGTTGTACTCCAGCGCCCTGTCAAAGGGTTTGCCGGCAATGCTTTGTGCGACCAGCCAGGTCAAGACCAGACTGATAGGCCACAGCAGGAGCATGGGCGTGAGCATCCAGTCCAGAATTTCCCCGAACAGCGAGCGCTGTTCCTGATGGAAGATGTTCACGAGATGTGGTCAGATCCCTAGTTCGGGATCTTTTCAAGACAGTAACCAAGTCCTCGCACCGTAGCTATGCGGATCGGGCCCTTTTCGATTTTCTTGCGCAGCCGGTGGATGTACACCTCGATCGCGTTATTGCTGACCTCTTCGCCCCATTCGCAGAGTCTCTCCACCAGTTGATCCTTGCTCACCAGGCGACCGGCGCGCTGCAGCAGCACTTCGAGCAGGCCGAGTTCGCGCGCCGACAGTTCGATCATGGCGCCATCAATCGTGGCAACCCGGCCAGACTGGTCGTAAATCAAAGGCCCGTGCTTGATCATGCTGCTGGCCGTTCCCATGCCGCGTCGGCCCAGGGCGCGTACGCGAGCCTCCAGTTCCTGCAGGCTGAAGGGTTTGGCCATGTAGTCGTCGGCACCATAGTCCAGCCCCTTGACGCGCTCTTCAACGCTGTCAGCGGCGGTCAAAATCAGCACCGGCAAAGAAGAGCCACGCGCCCGCAGCTTCTTCAAGACCTCAAGGCCGTGCATCCTGGGTATGCCCAGATCCAGAATCAGCAGGTCGAATTCGGTGTTGGTCATCAATGCTGCGTCGGCCTCGGCACCACTGGCTACATGGTCAACAGCAGCACCCGAACTGCGCAATGTTCGCAACAGGCCATCGGCCAGCACCTGGTCATCTTCCGCAATCAGAATTCGCATGTCTGTCTCCTATGGGGGTAAAAACCGGAGGCCGGCATTTCCATTTTTCAAGCGATTCTAGGCGTCCGCAAATCTGCCTGTAATTTTCGCGACAGATTTGACTGAGGTTCACGCTGCATAGGCTTCCAGACCCATGGCCATCACGGTTGCGATCTCTGCCCCAACGGCCGCCTTGAGTTCGTCCTGCGCCTGCGCAACGGCCTCCCCAAAGGCTTGCAACCAGGCCAGTCCAACCGGCGTGAACACAATGCGCCGAGCGCGCGCGTCACGGGGATCAGCCGTTCTGCCAACCAAGCCCCAGGCTTCACACTGCTCCACCAGTTTGCCCATGGCCTGTTTGCTGACACCGGCACGCTGTGCCAGCTCCGTCAGGCGCGACCCCTCCAGTGCCAGATGGCGCGTAATGTGGATGTGGGACGCGCTCAGGCAACCACGCGCAGCGAGATTGGACAAGGCCAGGGGCACGTTCTCATTGCGCGACATCAGGAAGAGCACCCGGGCGTCGAAGCGTTGCAGTGCCAGACTCATCCAGTGCCCCAGGTGGGCCTGGCGCCAACCTGGCATGTGGACAGTTTTGCTTGTTTCAGTCATGGTCAATATAGTAAATCAAATTGACTAAAAATACCACTTGTTGATTTCAATAACTGCGTTAAACTACTGTTCACGCATCCAGCCTGTTGTTAAAACCAGAAGATGCTCTGATCGAAGCCAAAATCAACCCGTTGCCATTCAAGGAGTACTTTATGGACGCACCCGTCAAAACCCCAAGCCCCGCCAACAGCGAAAGAGCCAAAGCCCTGCAGGTGGCACTGGCCCAGATTGAGAAACAGTTTGGCAAGGGCACCATCATGCGCCTGGGTGAGGGCGAGGTGATTGAAGACATCCAGGTAGTTTCGACCGGCTCCCTCGGTCTGGACATCGCTTTGGGGGTCGGTGGCCTGCCACGCGGTCGGGTGGTCGAAATCTACGGCCCGGAATCCTCCGGCAAAACAACGCTGACCCTGCAAGTCATCGCGGAGATGCAAAAAGTTGGTGGGCAATGTGCCTTCATTGACGCCGAACACGCGCTCGACATCCAGTACGCGCAAAACCTTGGCGTCAATCTGCAAGACCTGCTGATCAGCCAGCCCGATACCGGCGAACAAGCGCTGGAAATCGTGGACAGCCTGGTGCGCTCCGGTGCCGTTGACCTGATTGTGGTTGACTCGGTCGCAGCGCTGACCCCGAAGGCCGAGCTTGAAGGCGAGATGGGTGACTCTTTGCCGGGTTTGCAGGCCAGGCTGATGAGCCAGGCGCTGCGCAAGCTCACAGCCCACATCAAGAAGACCAACTGCATGGTGATCTTCATTAACCAGATCCGCATGAAGATCGGCGTCATGTTTGGCTCTCCGGAAACCACCACCGGCGGCAATGCGCTCAAGTTTTACGCCTCAGTGCGTCTGGACATCCGGCGTACCGGAACCATCAAGAAAGGTGACGAAGCGATCGGCAATGAAACCAAAGTCAAGGTCGTCAAGAACAAGGTGGCGCCACCGTTCAAGACCGCCGAATTCGACATTCTGTTTGGCGAAGGCATCAGCCGCCACGGCGAAATCATCGACATGGGTGTGAACGCCAACATTCTGGACAAGTCCGGCGCCTGGTACGCCTACAACGGCGAAAAGATCGGTCAGGGACGCGACAACGCCAGAGAGTTTCTGCGCGAAAACCCAGAGCTGTCACACGAAATTGAAAACAAGGTGCGCCTGTCACTCGGCATCCCCTTGCTGCCCTCTTTGGCAGAGCCAGACGCAAAAACCAAAGCGCCAGGCAAAAAGGCCGAAACAATCAGCAAGACCTAAGGCCTGTGTCGCCGGTCCAACTCTCACTGAAAGGCCGCGCCCTGCGGCTGCTCAGCGGCCGCGAGCACTCACGCACGGAACTTGAACGCAAGCTTGCAAGATTCGAGGAGGAACCCGGCACGCTCAAGCGCGCGCTGGATGATCTGCAGGCCAAGGGCTTCATCAGCGAGCAGCGGGTCATCGAATCCGTGCTGCATCGACGCGCGGCCAAACTCGGCACGGCACGCCTCAAGCACGAGTTGCAGGGCAAAGGCCTGGACCCGCAAGCCGTAGCTCAGGCGATGGTGCAACTCAAACTCAGCGAACACGAGCGGGCGCTGGCGGTCTGGCAAAAAAAGTTTGGCGCGGCGCCAGCCAGTCCACTGGAAGCAGCGCGGCAAATCCGCTTTCTGGCAGCGCGCGGATTCGGTGCGGAGGCGATCCGCAAAATCGTCAAAGGCCCAGCATCAGCTTGAGATTTTGCACAGCGGCACCGCTGGCTCCCTTGCCCAGGTTGTCGAGACGGGCCACCAGCACAGCGTGGCTGAACCCATCGCCCGCGCCCTGGTTGGCAAAAACCCGCAGTTCCATTTTGTTGCTGCCCACCA
>Ga0194038_1001418_pt1 | contig 10348 bp, 12 predicted proteins | sample JunL226m_MetaG_FD_148630 | JGI IMG/M metagenome (GOLD analysis project Ga0194038, IMG submission 148630) | Anoxic zone freshwater microbial communities from boreal shield lake in IISD Experimental Lakes Area, Ontario, Canada - Jun2016-L227-6m | ecosystem: Environmental > Aquatic > Freshwater >...
GGATTTATTCATCCTTGTGTCAGTCGATGTCGTTTAAAACGACAAGCTTTTTGTTAGTATTTAATTATGAAAAAACTAATCATTTCAGTCTTGGCGGTTTTATCACCATTTTTATGTGCTTATGCCCAAACTGATAGTGGCGCAAAAGACTATCTGATTGAAACAGCAAAATACAAAAATGGTGAAGTAGCGCCTTATGCCATAACAACCACAGGTATTAAAAATCCTAAATATGTAGTCATCCTAATGCCCGGGGGTAATGGCACTTTAGCACCTAAGGCCGCTTCTGATGGTCAAGGCGTCATCTTTTTTACGAACGATAATTTTGCGATTCGCATACGCAATCTAATTGCTGACCAAGAGTTTGTGACCGCAGAGACAGATTCCACCGTAGCAATTTCCTCATTAGAGCGGATTGAGTCGATAGTTGCCGATCTTCAAAGTCGTTATCCCAAAGCACAAATCTATTTTTTAAGCACCAGCAAGGGTTCGCTCTCCATTCAGGAGTTATCCAAGGCGATGGATGGGAAAGTGGCTGGATTTATTAATACTTCATCCAATACGACTGTCAATCGTGAGCTTGATACAAGGGGGCTTAAAAGTCGTTATTTGCTAGCGCATCACAAATATGATGGTTGTAAGAGCACAAGCTACGATGGGGCTTTATATAACCATGAAACATATGGCACTGAACTCATCACCATGGAGGGCGGAACAAGCGCTGGGAATGTGTGTGGGCCTATGGCTTACCATGGCTTTTTGGGGGTTGAGGCTGAAGTGGTGGAAAAAATAAAGTCTTGGATTAAGCGAGAAAAATAGAGTCAGGCATCCTAGGTCCTGGTCGATTCCGCCCCGGGCCACCAAGAATCTCAATAGCCCACTTGTTGGGCTATTTTCTTTTTTAATTCTTTTCAGAAACTACTCTTTTATAGACCCGTTTGTTTTTGCTAATTGGATCAGAATAAGTCATACCATCCTCGGAGAATAACCAGAATCTTTCACCGTTAATGGCTTTAATATCTTTACCCATATTGACAAGATCAAATGCCCGCATTTTTGGCAAGATCATATCTGGAGAGCCAGCCTCTTGTAGCTTGACATCAGAAACCCCATTAGTCCTGTTCGCAATCGCGTAGGCGCTATAGCCGTAGGAAAAGGTCGTAGGCGTGATCTTATATGCCCCAATACCTGAAAAGCTTAATTGATCACCCCCAACTGACTTATTGGCAATCCAAGTAACGATGCCATCCTTAATAATGAACCTTGCCGAGACTGCCGGTGGGGAAAGCTGTGTATCCCCATCTACCCATTCCACTAGGTTGTATGAACCTTCAATAAGTGATTTAATTTTTTCTATGTTTGGGGCAGATTGAGCAAAAGATAGCGAGGCTACTAAAGTCAGCACCGAAGTTAATATGAATTTTTGAAAATGACGCATTTGAGCCCCCCAGTGGATTAACGAAAATTGATTCTTGTAGATATTAACAAGGATTTGACATCCTAGGCCCTGGTCGATTCCGCCCCGGGCCACCAAGAAATACTAAAACCACCTTCGGGTGGTTTTAGTATTTATTAGACCCTGCTAATATCCTTAGCAAATGTCCATAAACATTCAACGAAGAAGTATTATTAAAAAGGCTGGCTTTTTGGCGGGCACATCTCTTATTCCATCTGGATTTTTAGAGGCGGCAAAAGGAATCGATGCACCTCGCATTGCATTGATTATTGGCAATAGTAAATATCCCGATAGCCCACTTACCAATCCCTTTAACGATGCCAATGCAATGGGCAAGGAGCTCAAGGTATTGGGTTTTGATACTCAGGTACTTTTAGATTCGAACCTAAAAGATTTGGCATCAGCAATACAAGCTTACAGCGGACGAATTGCCAAGTCTAAAGCGGTCGGGCTTTTTTACTATGCTGGGCACGGAGTTCAGCTGGCTTGGAGAAATTATTTAATTCCTGTTGACGCAAATATTGATCGTGTAGATGACATACCGAAACAGACATTCGAGCTAAACAATATGCTGTTGGCTCTTAACAAAGCCCAAAACCCTATGAACATCATTATTCTTGATGCTTGTCGTGATAATCCTTTTGGTAAAAAATTGCCAACTGAGCAGAAGGGCTTAAGTCAATTTGATGCTCCAAATAACTCACTCTTATGTTATGCAACAGCGCCTGGTAACGTAGCAAGCGATGGTGCGGGCGCCAATGGCTTGTTTACAGAAAACCTTCTTCGTGAGATGCGTGATCCTGAAGCAAAGATTGAAGACGTATTTAAACGAGTACGCTTGAAGGTAAGGCTTGCTTCAAAGGGGCAACAAATTCCTTGGGAAAGCACATCACTTGAAGAGGATTTCTACTTCAATGCTAAAGGCTTGAATCCTCAAGATATTGAGGCGGCCATAGGGAGTTCCAAATGAGCAGTCAAGAGGCTTTCAAGCAAGAGCTTGATTTATGGGAATCTGCCAGTAAGAGTAATAATCCAAATTTAACTATTAATTATTTAGAAAAATATCCAAGCGGTGTATATAGTGAGTTAGCTGAAGCTCGACTTGATGTTCTATTGGCGAAAGCCGGCGAAAAGAAAATCCAAGTCAAGGATCCAGCAGGTAATCCGTTTTCAAATGGGACGATCTCTGGAGTGATGAGATATTCGATGGGCGCAACATATTCATTTATGAGAAAAGATTTACTGACGGAGATACAAAATAATGCCTATATAGAAAAGGTAACCAAAGTTTCTGAAAATGAGGTCACTTTTAATAATGGTTGGCGTGTTATTGACTTAATGGGGAATGATTTGGTATCTCCAAACGAGCGCTTCCTAACACCCGCACAATTTTTCCCTATTCATTACTCACTGGGACATAAGTGGATAACGCGCTATGAGTGGAAAAGAGGGGATGGCGCAGACTCAAGAGTGGAAATGGAATTTAAAGTTATTACCCGCGAAAAAATAGAAACCCCCGCAGGTAAATTTAATGCTTTTGTTGTTGAGGGCATGGGGTATGTAGAAGGTGGTAGTAAATTCGAAATAAAATATTGGCTTGACCCAGAAATCTGTAATCGCCCCATTCGATTTGATAGGATTTCTAAAAGTAGAAGACAGGGCAAGATAAACTCCGCAAATCGTGATGAACTCATATTGTTTCAACAAGCAATATCCTAAAATTAACCCACAATTTTTTATCGTCTAGTTCATTTCTAGTAAATATTTCGCTTGCATTCCAATTTGTCGGCTTACCCGACAAATTCCATCGCAGACCATTCGACCGCTTGTAGATGCTAGGCAATGTCCACCCAATTCCACCCCGAACCATGGTTCTTGGTGTCGATGCCACACCAAAAGCCAACACCTTAATGTCATTGTTTTTAGTGTTGTTTAGCCTCATTTTTAAAGCTTCTAAGGCGTAGGTCGCACGTTCGAATCGTGCTGGGCAGGCCAAACAAATTTATATCTCTGTTCGGCTTTGTCTTTAAATTCAACTGCTCACCGCATTTTCGTCCCGCTATCTCTATCTTGGACTTGATTTCTTTATACATCCAATCCTGATCAAGTTAATAAATTAACAACGTATGGGTATCACCATGGATTTCGCAGAATGAAGACTCTACCGTACCCGTGTCCCCAATTTTCGAGAAAGGATCCCTCGGTTCACCCTTACGCACTAATCTGCTCATACAATTTTAGGTTTCTTGAGTGATGTCAAAATTAAATAGATTACTTTTTATTTTTTTGATACTGTTGCTTTAGCTCTTGCTGGTATTGCTGCAGGTCTTTTTGTGGTTTGTCACGCATTTCCTGCTCAAGTATCTTTCTAGCTTTTATTTCGTCTTCGCTCTCTTGATTAAATATCTTATTTCCACCTGAGCTAGTCTGGCATAAGTCACTACTGCCGCCCATCATCCTGCAATTAGAATAAGCTAAACACTGAAATGATGGCTTATTATCAAATTTTGAGCATTCAGCCTGGTAGGGATTGTTCTGTCCCCATGTACTTCCAATTGTGAAAATAAGCATAGAGAAAATAAATAGTTGTCTTGTTGGGTAAGAAAAAGATATGGAATTCATAAGCAAACCGAAAAACAATATTAGCAGGCAAAAATCCAAGAAAAACCATTATGAAAAAGCTAATCTTATCCCTTGGCGCTAAATTAGCCGTCCTTTATGAGCTGCTCAAGTTGAAATTGCTTAAAGGTCTGGGTCTTCACCTTGCCAGCGAATCGTGCTGGGCAGGCCACAAGCCCAACTGGCTCTTGAGATCTAGTCAAAAAATCCTGTTTTTATATTGCTCAGTTGACCCGATCATGACCATGAAAAGGGAGGGAAAACCACTACTATTTTCTATATAGATTTTATCTCTTATATGTAAGAATTATTCAAACAGATCTCTGAGCTACCTTAGCATCTTGCTAAGCCTACTGCCCCAGATATCGAACACAGTTCATTTCATGGGTTAGATAGATGAGACATATTGCGTATCTGGCACTTGTAATCTTTACCGCTACTCTAATAAGTGCTTGCAGTGGAGGCGGCGATAGCACTTCCACTACTACTAGCACTTCATCTTGTACTGAAACTGGACCTTATGCCTGTCAAACTGGTGCTACTGAACCGCTGTATACCTATCAATGGGCATTAAATGCCCCACAAAGTTTCTTCGCCACTTATACCGAAGTGTCAGATGGCACTACTGATTTAAAGGTGGAGGCAGTGCATAAGCAAGGTATTAAAGGGCAAGGCGTCAATGTATTAGTTTTGGATGACGGGGTTGACATTAACCATGAAGACCTTAAAGCCAACGTTGATCACACTATGACCTGGAACTTCCAAACCAATACGTCAGACCCAACGCCTACGGGAATAGGTGATGCCCATGGTACTAATGCAGCTGGTATCATCGCAGCCGCGCAAAACGGCATTGGTGTGATGGGTATCGCCCCAAGGGTTACCTTAGGCGCTGCAGGCGATATGGATGGAGAAGGGATAACTGCTCTCCAAAAAATACTTGCATTTGGGGGCGCCCCTTGGTCAATCAATGCGCATGTCATTAACTATTCGCTAGGGATCAATCCTAAAGAGCCCCCCGAATATTCAAATAATTCATACGAACAGGGCTCTCAACCTCAGGCAAATTTACGGGGCGGCAAAGGTGTCATTATTGTGCAGTCCGCAGGTAACGAGTACGTATCTATAAACGGTCAGCCTAACCGCGTTTGCCCCAAAGTTGACAACCGCCTTCAAATTGTGTCTTGTGAAAACCCAGCTAACGATACTGATCTATTATTCCCACTACGTCTTTCCATCGCCGCTCTCAATCCCAAAGGGTATCGCGCGGACTACTCTAGCGCTGGGTCAGTCAATTGGGTAACGGGTCTGAGCGGTCAATCTTCTGCATCTGGTAAGTATGGTGAGGAGGGTAGTGCTGAGGAAAATCAGGGCCCGGCAATCTTTTCAACAGACTTAATAGGTTGTGAAAAAGGGTATGCTCGTAATCCCGACGTTCCTGGGACGCCCGGCGCACTTGCTAATCGAAACCTAACAGAATTTAGCACTGGAGGGACAAGTATTAATCTTGCTAAAAACAGTAACTGTAACTATTCACACATGAATGGCACCTCTGCATCGGCACCAACAGTAACTGGTGTTGTAGCCCTAATGCTCAGTGCTAACCCAAATTTAACGTGGCGTGATGTTCGCCATATTCTAGCCACCACGTCAAGGCAAGTAGACCCTAATTATGGTGATGCGTATCAGCGTAATGAGCAGATCACTTTGGCAGACTATAGGTTTACTGGGAACACCTCGACCACCTTAAGCGAAGGAGCTTCTACAGCTAGACTAGACTATGGCTGGCAAACCAATGCAGCGGGTTATAAATATTCAAACTGGTATGGCTTTGGCTTGGTTAACGCAGCAGCTGCGGTAGCGGCAGCAAAGGCAACGACCAGTTACAAACCCGCAGCCCTGACCCTACCTGAATTTACTATCTTTAAAGGTGCAGACGGTAAAGAAGAAGATATACCGGTTCATTATGGCAAGGTAACAAAATTAAAGGAGTTCACTGTCAGTGGTACAGATCGAGTGGACGCACTGCAGGTTGGCCTAAGTAGCGTAGGTAGCGCAGGGGATAACAATATACAAAGTATATGCATTGGCAGTGTGGGAATCTATGTGCGGTCCCCCTCTGGAACGGTATCGGTTTTGTCTGTTCCATACAATAGTTATTGGAATACGCACAAGAAACTCTATGAAAAAAGTTCATATGCCCTAAGCTCGTATGCCTTTTATGGCGAAAGGGCGAGTGGGACGTGGGAGATCTTTGCAGTTAGTGGAACACCTGCAACGGCTAGTGAAGCTTGCACCACCTCACCAATTGGAACGGTTTCTCTTGGATACCGCATCATTGCTTTACCTTAAAGACACCCTAGGAAAACTACATGTTGCCTTTTAAATATATCTATCTGCGAAGCCTTTGCGCTCTATTCATTGGCTTAATTGCCATGACGAGCGGTCTTGCCCAAACAATACCGCCTATTGGCTCCACTTTAACTGCCTCTGATATGGAGACTGCAAAAACTAAAACGCAGATTCAGGACGGCAAGAGTGTCCTTTGGGTACTTTCTACTGGGAGGTCCTCATCCGGTCCACTTACCATGCTGGTGAATGAGCAAGGTGTCGTGGGACGCAGTGCGAATGAGGTGATTATTGCCAATAGCCCGATAGAACAAACTAAATTAAGGATTGCCTCATACCTCAGTAAAACCGTTTCAGTCGATTATGTGGACAATATGAAGATAACCGTTCTTCGTTTTAGCGCGATTGCCGATGCTGCAAAGGCAGTTGCTGAGCTGAGAACGGCGATGCCGGATGCTCGGATTACATTGCCAGTGGTTTATAGCATACCGCGCCCAAGGTAAATGCCCAGCATTATTTACCAGTGACTTATAGTGTGATGCGAGCCAAATAATTACATACCTCCATTATTAAGACATAACTCTAAGAGAATTTAATTGAAAAAGACTGTTTTATTTTCTCTTATTATTTTAGCTCTAATTACACAGCTAACTTCTTGCAGTGGAGGAAGCGATAGCACTACCATTAGCTGCACTGAAACTGGGCCTTATGCTTGTCAAACTGGTGCTACTGAACCTTTGTATACCTATCAATGGGCATTAAATGCTGCGCAAAGTTACTTTGCTGGCTACCCCCCAGTTGCCGATGGGACCACAGACTTAAATGTGGAGGCTGTTCATGCCCAAGGGATTAAAGGCCAAGGTGTCAATGTGATGGTCTTGGACGATGGTCTTGAGATCAATCACATTGATCTTAAAGCCAATATCAATCCTGCAATGACCTGGAATTTTCAAACCAATACGTCTGATTCGACGCCTTCGGGTCTAAATGAAGCACATGGCACCAATGTTGCTGGAATGATAGCGGCCGCTCAAAACGGCATTGGTGTGATGGGTATTGCCCCCAGGGTCACGCTTGGTGGTGCAAAGTTTATTGGACTCACAAACGGTGCAATAGCAAATGTCGTTGAGGCCTATGGTGGCGCCCTGTGGTCAAAAAATACCGATGTGTTTAATGCGTCATATTCTAAGTCTTATATAGTACCAATTGACTATAGTCCGACGTCGTCTGTAGAAATCGCAGCCGTTCAGAGTTTCCCCAATCTGCGAAATGGTAAAGGTGCTGTGATGGTGAAGAGCGCTGCGAATGACTATGTCGATATCGAGGTGAAGGAGAATGGTAGTTTCATATACGCTGCTACTTGTCCGCAATTTGAGTACCGCGGCGCATCGTATAGTCTGGTTAGTTGCGCTAACCCATCATCAGATACAGTTCGCCTGGAACTACCGATGATTGTCACCGCCGCGGCCAATGCCAAGGGATACAAGTCTAGCTACTCTTCTGCAGGTTCTGTAGTCTGGATTACAGGTCTGGGTGGTGAATTAGGCTCTCTTGGTAATTATGGTGAGGCGGGTAGTGCTGAGAAAAACCGAGGCCCGCAAATCTATTCAACCGACTTAATGGGGTGTGATCGTGGTTATAGCAAGTATGGCGAATCTCCAGATGACGCTGCACAATTTCTGATTGGTGGCTCACCCATCAATCAAGAAAAAAATTCAAATTGTGATTTTAGTCAGATGAATGGCACCTCATCTTCAGCTCCCACTGTTACGGGAGTGGTGGCATTAATGTTAAGCGCTAACCCTAATCTTGGATGGCGTGACATTCGTGACATTTTGCGCAGAACAGCGCGCCAGATGAACCCGGATTACGGTAACCAGAATTACCGCAATCACCAGGTTAATCTCACCTTAAATCCTACACTATCCGATAGCACAAGCACGGTATTAACCGACGGTGCTACAGCAGCCAGAATTGATTATGGCTGGCAAACTAATGGAGCAGGGAACAAATACTCAAACTGGTACGGTTTTGGTTTGGCTGATGCTAAGGCTGCAGTGAATATGGCTAAGGCCTATACGGTCTATAAGCCTACTCAACTCATTGTGCCTATCTTTGATGCCGGGATCAAAGATAGCCAGGTCAAGTATGGTGAGGTGAAAGAGCTTGGGAAGTTTAGTGTTACTAGCGAGAAGGCAATGGACATGATCCAATTGGGTTTTCAAGCCAGTAAAAAAGCCACTGATGAAGCAAATAATGTTTGCATGGGCAGTGTCGGAATTTTTCTAAAATCGCCACAGGGTAGTGTCTCTGTATTAAGTACACCTTACAATGTTTTTTACGATAAGACTTCTCATGCAAAAGATACCCGCAATGGCGGCAAGATTGGCCCAGATTCAATATATGTCTTGGGCTCGTATGCCTTTTATGGAGAGAACCCTAAAGGCGATTGGACAGTTTACGCGGTGAGCGGCACACCACTGCCCACTTCCGAATGTGCGGCGAACCCAAGGCTTACTATGGATTATCGTATCTATAACGCAGAATGATTAAAGGATTAAATATTGTGTACAAAACATTAATAGTCATCGCGGCATTAATAGGATTGGGTCTTTCGGGACTGACTTATGCACAAAGCAATTATGAATTGGGTACAACGCTGACACCAGCCCAGATTAGTGCGCTAGGCCCACTCAAATCTTTTACTGTTGGCACGACGACCTTTCGTATTCTGGCTGCGGGTAACAGGTCAGGTACCTATGTCATTAACGATCAGGGAAAGATTGGCATATGTAATGGAGAAGTTCTCATTTCAGGAGTGCCTACAGATCAGGCAAAGAGGGCACTGAGCGCGTATCAAGCTTCGATTGTATCGACCACAGTCTACGACAGCCTCAAAATGGTATCAGCTAAGTTTAGTAATTTGCAAGAGGCTGCCAATGCCCGCAATGAATTGGCTACCACCCTAGTTGGAGCTACGCTAACCATGCCCATTACCTTTAACCTTCCTAAGGTGAATTGATCATTTGATAATCACTGTAAAGTCTAAGTATGAAGACAACTCATTAAGTAAAACTAACAGTAATTCGCTTACTCCTATTTGTGAAATTTAAAACATTATTAATTTGGAGATTTAAAATGAAATTTAGCAAGATCGCAATAGTCTTGGTGTGCTTATTACCAATAACGGTTTTTTCACAAGCAACTACTCCATCAGCAGAAGTTGTAAATCCAACAGTAGTTAAAAAATATAGTTTTAAAAAAATTGATTTTAGCGGGGATAAACAAATATCAAAAGAAGAAGCAAAGAAGGCGGGTATTTCTGAAGCTGAATTTAATCTTATTGATAAAGACCGTAGTGGTTTCATCACATGGAATGAGGCAGTGAACAGCCCATCGAAAAATTGGACTGATTAAAATTAGAATAAATCTGGTTAGGCCAACCTATTAGGTCCACTACATTTAGTGGTTGTTTGCACCTGATAGTTCTCAATTCCCCTTTAAGGAGCAGTCAAGAAGCAGGGTCAGAAATTCTTAGTCCTAGTCGATTTCGCCCCGAGCCAACAAGAAATACCAAAACTACCTTCGGGTGGTTTTTTCTTTGGGCGTCTGCTTTGGGTCATCTGCCACCTCCGACTTCCGATCATAATTTGTCGGTTAACCCGACAAATTTCCACTTCAAACCATCCGATCACTAGACCGCCTGCCAATATCAAGTCAGATCCATGGCATTCCATTCAACACCACGGATCTCGGTGCCAATGCCACACCTGATTTCAACACCTTAAATGCATGGTTTTTAGTGTTGTTTAGCCTCATTTTTAAAGCTTCTAAGGCGTAGGTCGCACGTTCGAATCGTGCTGGGCAGGCCAAATCTCTTAAAATCTTGGAATTACCTTGTGTGTTTTTGATCCATTGACTCGA
>Ga0194038_1001419_pt1 | contig 10347 bp, 15 predicted proteins | sample JunL226m_MetaG_FD_148630 | JGI IMG/M metagenome (GOLD analysis project Ga0194038, IMG submission 148630) | Anoxic zone freshwater microbial communities from boreal shield lake in IISD Experimental Lakes Area, Ontario, Canada - Jun2016-L227-6m | ecosystem: Environmental > Aquatic > Freshwater >...
TGGCTAACATGTGCTGGTGTATCAAATTTTATATTATGAATCATAAAAAAATGAATGTATATTACAATGTTATTTTCTTCGCATTTTTTATAAAACTCGTCCATTCTTGGCACAAGCGAATGAGCCATGGCGCAATTAGTAGCGTGGTTAAAATGAATACAATCTATATATACTAACTTAAAATTATTTGCAATAATCCAATCTAATTCGGCTAATGCCAAATCCATATCTTGCAAGGGTATTAACGGAGCTCCAAAGAATCTATTTGGATATTGATCTATAACTTTTTTTAATGAAATATTGTAACTGTGCGCCATTCCGGCAGCAAGATTTTTTTCAACAGAATAACCAAACCGCATTGCTCTTTCTTGCGGCCCTAGTAGCTGTAAATCTACTTTCATTAGATCTAAGTTTTTAATGCGTTCTTCTACATTAGACATGCCTGGTAAATCACAATGTATTGTTATTGGTTTTAAATCTTGCACGGCTAACGGATCATTGTCAAATGTTACATCAACTAACCGAGATTCGGCATCATACCTAAGTTTAGGTAGACAATTAGACACGTCTGCAGGGACATTATCAAAAATATCAGGAAAGATGCAGTGACTATCGCAATCAATAATTTTCATAATATTATTTACTGTTACTTAACAGGTTAATCCACTTTTTATATGCAGGTACTACTTCTCTTTCTATATAATCATTTTTAGGATTTAAATCAATGTTATAACCTTGTTCTTTATAAAAGTCAATTCTATCAGCTGAAATAAACCCAACTGTTATGGTTTTAACAAGTTCTTGTATGTCCGGAGTATCTTTACCCACTGTTATTCCAAAATAATTAACTATCGTAGGAATCGGTGCATACTTAGTAATGCTAGGGACATTATTAATTCCATTGCGTTGGGCTACAGCTAATATACGCACTTGCGATCCTCGTTGGTTTAATGATCCATATGCATCGGCTATCATTTGTACTTCGCCTCCTAGCAATGCAACAAGTTGACCACTGCCGCCTTTGTATCTAATTCCTTGGACATCATGGTGACTATACTTGGCAATTTGGTTAACTAACATTTCGTGTGATTCTCCACCAACAGCAATGTTAACTCGTTGTCTAGGAATTTTTTTATCAAACAAATCACCTATTGATTTAAACTGGCTATCGGGTCTTACTGCAATGGCTAAAGGACTTGTTACTACTGGTCCAATAACTTTTAATTGATTAATATAATTATTTTCTGGATGCACTAACGCTTCAAACAAGACTTGTCCACCTGTTGTGCCTAGAATTGATTTATTTGTTTGCGGTTTTTCAAAATAAGTTTTTAATGCAATCGAACCATTGGCTCCTGGTCGCTCTACTACAATAAATTTTAAACGCCCAGCATTTTCTGCATCTCCGGCAAATGTTCTAATAATGGTATTAGTTCCTCCGGGGCCGTAGCCTACTGTAACTACAACTTCGTCGCTAGAACTAGCATACGCTAGGTGAGATAGAAATAGTATGGATAATAATAGTTTTTTCATATATTTCCTTTCATAAATTTTTTATAATGCCCTATATTATATCTTTGACTAAAATGTTTAAAACCAGTTTTTAATTCCGACAAATATTTTGGATTTATACCTTTGTAGAATAGTTTAAAATCACTTTCAAATTGTTGCACTATTCTAGTATCGCGATGTAAAGTTTCAAACCAACTACTCTGTGGCGACAAAAATGATTGTATAGATTTTTGACATTGGAACACAGGAGTAACTGTTGTTGGATATATTGCCGGAATAATGCCACGCTGATAGTCGCCCTTTAGATGTCCTGCTCTATCAATATTTCTTTCGTTCTGAAATCTAACATGGCTTACTTCTTTTACTAAATCGGATAACCATAGATTTTCTTTTGTGTGTATAAATTTTGCAACCACATGACTTTGCTTTACTAACAGTTCTGGTAGTTCTGGTCCCCAATAAAATAATATACGATTAACATTTGGATAATCTTCGTCGAACGGTTGTACTACGTTATTAACACCTAAATCTGAAATTAAAGTTTGTAAATTTCCCCAAGGATCGTAGCGAAGAATAGGTTTCTCGCAACCCCAAACTACTGCTATACGTTTTCCTTGTTCGGCTAAATCTTTTAGATATTTAAATTTGTTTAAATCTCCCTTGCCAACTATTGCGGAATTAATCCAGTCGGGACATTTATAAAGCCATTCGTCCGATTTGCTATTAACGAGATCTTGAAAAAAGTCGTTTAGTGTTACTTTAACATTAGGATATTTGGTAGCGATTTCGTCCATTAACGGAAACAAAGCATACTTTGTTTCGCTCATAGTATTGTTTGCTGAAGTATCTTTGTCGTTCCAATTCCAATTTTTTAATCCTTCCATTGGCGCCGACCCGATAACTTCGTCTACATGAATATTATTGTTTAGAAAACTTCTGACAACATTAGTACTATCGGCGCCGCCGCTACACATTATAATAACATAGTCATGAGTGTCTCGAATCTGTTGGGCTCTTATTTTATAAAGTTCATCTAATGATAATTCAGGTTCCGTATACCAATCAACTTTATTAAAAATATCCTGGTAAAAATTCCAGCTAATATCCGCTAATGTTTTTTGTGCTTCGAGGATAGCCTGGATTTTATTGGAAAATTGTTGACCGTTTACTATGTAATGACCGAGAGTTGAATTATTCATTATGTATGTATTTATTGTGTTAAAATATCGTTGTAAAATAACCACAGGTTGACTTTTGGTAAAACCTGTGTTATAATAGTTTATTGGATAAAGGATAATCATGCCAAAATTATATATGTTAGTTGGTGTGCCAGGTTCGGGTAAGTCTACCTGGGTAAGTAACCAACAATGGGATTTAAGCAATACAGTATTTGCTTCAACAGATAAGTTTGTAGAACAGTATGCGGCAGGCGAAGGTAAAACATACAACGAAGTGTTTGAAGATTTTATGTCAGAGGCTACTAACTTAATGAATCAAGAAGTAATTGTTGCATGTAAGCAAGGTAAAGATGTTGTCTGGGATCAAACTAATATTACAGTTAAAAGCCGTAAGAAGAAATTTAATATGTTGCCAGAGTATGAGGCTATTGCAGTGGTGTTCGATACTCCTGAATGGGAAGTATTAGACAAACGGTTAAAAGGTCGTCCGGGTAAAGTTATTCCTAGACGTGTCGTGTATCAAATGATTGAACATTTACAAGTGCCAACCGAAGCAGAAGGTTTTAAAGAAATTTGGTTTACTAGTTAATTTTATAAAGGAGGTAGTATGAAAACTTATATAACAGCTGACCTCCATTTTGGTCACAAGAATATTATGACGTTTTGCCCGGTAACTAGGGCTAGATTTAAAGGTGATGTAGATTACATGACCGAAGCAATGATCGCGGAATGGAACGACATTGTTGAACCCGTTGATACAGTTTACATTTTAGGCGATGTTGCATTTTTAAGCGGGTATAATGCGGCATTGGTTATGATGAGATTAAACGGTCGCAAGATCTTAATCGAAGGTAATCATGATCGTAAAACATTACTAGATGTTAACTTTCGTAAGCAATTTGCCGAGGTACACAAGTATCTGGATATTACATATAATGGTCACAACATTATAATGTTTCACTACCCCATATCGGAATGGGATCGTATGCACAGAGGCGCACTACATTTCCACGGTCACTTACATGGCAACGAAAGCGGCCTAGAAGGTTTCCGTGCAATGGACGTAGGAATGGATGCCACCGGATTTATTGTAACCGAAATGGAAGATGCAATTGCAAAAGCCGTTAAGGGTAAAATTAAAGGACATCATTAAAATGAGTTACTACGGCAGACATTGTGACGTATCGGTACTAACAGACAAAGTTCTTAAATCGGTAGAAAGTACCGAAGATGAAATTTTATTTACAACTACCGATGGAGAAATATACAAAATGTTTCACGCTCAAGATTGTTGTGAACGTGTGTATATTGAAAGTATTGTTGGGGATTTGCAAGACCTAGTCGGCGAGCCAATTGTAAGAGCAGAAGAATCAACAGATCTGTTTGACATAATTAGAAACATTGATAAGGATCACGGTAGTGACGAATCACATACGTGGACTTTTTATAAATTTGCTACCCGCAAAGGTTACGTGGATATTCGGTGGTACGGCTCGTCAAATGGGTATTATTCAGAATCAGTATCATTTGTAAAGGAATAAGGTATGAACATAGTAGAGAGGGCTAGAGTATTTGCTACTGCGGCCCATGCGGCAGTAGGACAAGTTCGAAAGTATACTTTCGAACCATATATTGTACACCCTGAAGAAGTTGCCAGTATTGTAGCAACGGTACCGCATACTCGCGAGATGCTAGCGGCGGCGTGGTTACACGACACAGTAGAAGATACCGGTGTAACTATTGAAACAATTCGTACAGAGTTCGGTGATGAAGTTGCTGAATTAGTTGGATGGTTAACTGATGTTAGTAGACCAGAGGATGGTAATAGAGCAGAACGAAAAGGAGTAGATCGTGCCTTTATTGCTAGATCTTCGGCAGATGCACAAACTGTTAAGTTAGCTGATATTATTTGTAACTGTACTAGTATTAGAAAGCATGATCCAAACTTTACTGAATTGTATTTTGCAGAAAAGAGAGCAGTATTAGATGTATTAACCCTAGGCAATCCGACTTTAATGGCGGAGGCCAGAAAGATAATCGGTGAGTAAAATGTTTAAAGATGAGTTGAAGGCCTGGGTAGTAGAGAATCCAAAGTTAGTTTCAATGAAGGAAGCCGGCGACGGAATCTTTGTATTGAAATATAAGAAGACTGTTTTCTTCGATAACTTATGGAATCGTTTCTTAGAAGAGTGTCGTGGTACCATTGTGGATGCTGATTTTAATATAGTATCACGACCATTCACTAAGATTTACAACTACGGTATCGAAGCAAAGGCCCCTGTGCTTGCAGACGATACTTGGGTTACTGCGTTCCGCAAAGTTAACGGATTTATGGCGGCAATGACATGGTACAATGGAGACATCCTGGTTTCGACTACAGGTTCTACTGCTAGTGACTATGTTGATTATGCTAAAGAAATGATGTTAGCTCATGCTACTTGGGCCGAATGGCAAGCTGTACTAAGTAGCGAGCAATATCAAAATTTAACATTAATGTTTGAATGTGTGCATCCAAGTGATCCACATATTGTAGTCGAAGATCCAGGTATGTATATTTTAGGATATCGCGGCACCGATTGGGACTCCAATGTAGGACACGATCCGGTCTTCTTACAAGATTTAGCACGTAAATTAAAATGTTGGTGTCCCGAAAGTTTTACAACTAGTATGGCTAACTTGAAAAAGTTAGTAAAAGAATGTAAGCACGAAGGATTTGTATTTTATACTGTTGACGGATTAAGTTCTAAGATTAAGAGTCCTTATTACTTAACAAGTAAATGGGTTGCTCGTAATCCACGTACTGATAAGTTAACACGACTGAATCCAGACATCAAGCAAAACATTGATGAGGAGTACCATAATCTCATCGACGCTATTAGACTCAACATAGTAGAGTATACCGCAATGACCGAACAAGAACGGTTATTGTGGGTCCGTAATCAATTGGAGGCTGTATGAAGATGTATATTTGTATTAAGCAAGACACACCTGTTGGTATGGCCATGAATGCCGCGGCTCATGCTGGGCTAATGTGTCATTTAGAATTTAATAACCGGGCCAACTATATAGAGTGGCTTACTAAATCATTTAAGAAAGTAACTTGTGCGGTAACAGATGCTGAGTTTGCTATGCTTAAAGAACTACAAGATAGAGTTATTGTAACAGAAAGCCGTATGGACAACGCAGAGCTTGCGATTGTATTGTGTCCGCGCCAGCCTAACGAGTGGCCTGAATTTGTAAACTTACTTAAACTTTGGAAATAAAATGAACGATGAAAGCCATTTACCAGTAGAACAGCAGAGTCTAGTGTTTCGGCTACGCAAGCGAGCAGAAATACGTAGGCAAATTCCAGGGCGGTTAGCCGCTGTAGAAGGAAAGCCTGATAGAATTGCAGACTTGCTAGACGAAGCCGCAGACGAAATATTGCGACTGCATAGACAATTAGATATAAATTAATATATGTTTAAAATTATATTACTTGACGGTAGCAACAATGGTATTTTATATATCGGACATACCCAAACTGTTGCTACACTTAATATGATAAAGCAAGGGTTTATGGATGTAGATATACATATGATACATCATAATGTGCCAGGCTTTGAAAAAATTGCAAACGAAAGTCAAAAGCCTAGTAAATATTTTAAAATAACACCTAACAACGAATTGGTAGATTTATTACCAGAACAGATAACTCCGGCATATCTTAAAAATTGGAAATTAATTGGGTTACGTGCAGAGCTAGTAGAGAAGCTTATATTTTATCTTCACATCAACGGATTGCCAATACAGAGTAGCCCATGGGAAGGTATCGAGAATAATTTAGAATTTGTAATTAATAATTCCAATCCCGATACAGATACATGGCATCCATCTTTATTAGAATATGCATATATACACTCTATAGAACCAAGGCACGCATATAAAGAAATACAATTAAATATTGAAAATATATCTGCTTTAAAAATAAGATTATATTCAAACATGACTTATTTTCTTAATGAGATTGGAAAGGTTAATGATCGAACACAACAGCAGGAAGTAGGCAAAGAGTTAGATCTTAGATTTTGGAAAGATAATAGTTGCTAAAATGACTCAAGCATATTTTTATAACACAAATATTTTTAGGCAACTTCCCTTAGATGATGTTCAATTATGGGCAAGTTACTTTGGGCGTCAAAATGGGTGGAACCGTAATTTTGTCGATAGAATAAATGTTATTAAACTTCCTATTAGGGCTGTATGTCCTCCAGAACTAAAAATTCCAGAGTATGATTCTAATTTTAACATGACCTACGAAGAGTGCTGTCAAGAACAAGTTAGAAAAATAATAGAAATCCAAGATAGATTAGATGTTCCTATACACTTATACTATTCAGGAGGTATAGATTCTAGTCTAGTGTTGGTTAGTTTTATTAAGGAATTAGGTCAGGCCGAGTCCGAGAAACGTATACAAATTGTATTAGGAAACGAAAGCATTGATGAAAACCCATATATGTGGGGAAAAATTATAAGAAAGAGTAATTTTAAATTAATAAGCGGTCAGAGGTTTGAAAATAGATGGAGTAGAGATAGAATTTTAGTAGGAGGAGAATTTCAAGATCAGTTATTAGGATCTGGAAGAGATATCAAATCTGGAAAATTTAAGTTAGATGCTCCAATAACAGATTTGTTATTAACAGAATATCATATTGACAAAGGGCTCACTCGGCAACAAGCAGAGGTGTGGGCTGGTGTATTTTCAAAACAATTGCAAGCGGCACCTTGCCCTGTGGAAACATTTGGGGATTGGTCGTGGTGGGTAAATTTTAGTTGTTTTTGGACAGGAATGTATTTTAGGTGGCCTGTTCGTGCTCATAACCCCGAAGATATAAATCAACAATATCTTAACGATTATTATCACCAATTTTATAATAGTGAAAATTTTCAGAAATGGAGTATGTCAAATAGAACCCATAAGCATCAGGGTACACAAATTAGTTATAAATGGCATGCTAAAGATCTTATTGCTGATTTTTTACAAGCACCTGAATACAAGATGAAACTAAAGCGGCTAAGTCTTTACAGAATTTTTAGTTCTAGAAAACTTGCCGATGTAATAGATGAGAATTATCAATTTATTATGGATATGAATCCAGAAGAGTGGTATAACCCAGATAATTCATTTAAGTAACAAAGCGGGTATGATGTAATGGTAACCTGAGTCCTTGCCAAGGACTATTCGCGAGTTCGATTCTCGCTACCCGCTCCAAATTAATCTTTAAGTAAATCTACTCGTTGGCTCAATGGGATCCAGGTTGCTCGAAGCTGTTCTACACCGTGTGAAAGACCAGCAGGAGTTAGTTCTCGTTTATCTAAGAAAATTAAGTTATCGTCACGATACTTTTTAAGCTCTGCCGATTCTAATGCTGGAATAAAATTACGAGTGTACCAAGCAACAATATCGCTAGGTGTACCAGGCGGTAATATTATTGCCCATGCCGCAAATACATCGATATAACTGCCATTAACTATTATAGGTTCTGCATTAGGATAGTACGCAATTTTATGTTCTCCGGTAATTCCGATCAATTTAACTTTACCTGCATCTATTAGCGGTCTAGCAACAGTAACCGGCATAATTCCAAATTCAAAGCCTGCATCGCTTGCGGTAGCAGTTACCGCTTGTAACGGGCCTGGGAACTGCGATGATTTAACCAAATCTTTATTTCCGTGTGCTTTGTACATGAGATATTCAAATGCCATACGGTGAGCACCTGCTCCGACGGCAACGGTTACAGGTTTATTTGTGTGCTGTACATACTCAATTAACTCCGATACAGTATTAATTTTACTAGTTGGATTAGCAACTACACATAGGGGACTTTTCCCTAATCCGGTAACATTAGTAAAACTATTATAATTAAATTTCTTTTGATTTTTTTGCCAAATATCATTAGTGACAAATGTACTCATATAGCTAGGAATGGCAATAGTGTATCCATTTGGTTTGGCATCGTAAAGCATATTCATAGCAACTACAGTATCTGCGCCCGGTTTTAACTCTATAATAAAGTTAGCATTTGGATTGTTTTGTGTAACAATTGCACTAGCGGCACGAAATGCATTTTCATTACCCGAGCCCGACTGGTTACCAATTAATACAGTAATAGGATGCGATGGTTCCCATGCAAGTGCAATCATAGGTAAAAACAAAAAGGTTAATAATAATTTTTTCATTTGATATGATCCTTTAGTTATTGATACTTAGCTTAATATAATTACGGTCCTTGGTGAAATGGATAATCATTCTAGTCTTCGAAACTAGCGTTAGGGGTTCGAATCCTCTAGGACCGACCAAATTTTAGTTGACATATTGAACAAGTTATGCTATAATATATTATTAAGTTAATACTTGTTCTTTAATAATTAAAAACACTTCGCGGTGTTAGCTCAGTTGGTTAGAGCGCCGGCCTGTCACGTCGGAGGCCAGGGGTTCAAGTCCCCTACGCCGCGCCATATTGAAGCATATTAGTTTGAACCCGTTTCTGCAAAGAGGCCTAGTATTGCTAGTGTGTTTCAATATGGAAAAAGAAGAAAAAGGAAATAGCATGTTTACTGTAACATGGAAAGATGCAGAAAACGTAATCTGCAAACAAGAATTTGATAGTTTAACTCTAGCAATGGAGTGGGCCAAAGAAATAAACTGTTTTGTTACTATCGCAGGTAACGGAATGGAGGCGATCGGTATATTCGGTGTAGACTCTGTTAAAGATGGTAAGTGCCCAGACGGTGTTGCTTATGATTGGAACAAGGCTAGTCGAATCGGTCGTGTTAAACGAGAACGCGGTTAAGGAGACACTATGTCAAAACAAGACGACACATTAAACAAAGCATACGGTAATATTCCGAAAGAAGTTGGTTTTAACTTTGACATAATTTCGTGTTTGCCAGTTTTACGAGGTATGAAGTATTATTGGTATAAATTAATACGTAAGGTAACAAGGTAGTACAACGGAGGGTTGGCCGAGCGGTTAAGGCAACAGTTTGCTAAACTGTCACTGGGTAACCGGTGGGTAGGTTCGATTCCTACACTCTCCGCCATGTATTAAAATCTTTACTAATAACTAGACGTAGCATAATTAGTATTGTATAATAGAGTTATGCCCTGGTGATGAAACTGGTAGACTTGACGGCCTTAGAAGCCGTTGCCGCGAGGCGTGTCGGTTCGAGTCCGACCTGGGGCACCACAATTTAAAGAGAGAACAGTATGGCAAAAGTACAACAAACATCAAGTGAGTTATCACGTACATTAGCAGGACAATGGAGTAAAACTGAAAAGCGAGCAGAGGCATCTAGATCTATTGCCGCCGCTAAGAAGTCTACTGCCGCTAAAGTAAAAGCATTTAAACAAACTCAGTTACTAAACAAATAAAGGAAATTAAATGGCAAAGACAGGTCAAAAGAGTCGTACAGCAAGCCCAATGTTTACTAAGAATGGCAAGACACGATTAGGTCCATTGAACATTCCTCAGTTAGAGAAATTATTATCTAATGCTCGCAAGAAACATGTAATGAAAATTACACGTCGCATTGCATACTTAAAAACTCTTCCTAGCTATCGTGCACCAGTTGTAGAAGTAGTAGAAGTAGCAGTAGAATGATTTATCTAGTATGG